>Ga0181580_10000494_pt1 | contig 29276 bp, 23 predicted proteins | sample 071ome_23_FD_132413 | JGI IMG/M metagenome (GOLD analysis project Ga0181580, IMG submission 132413) | Coastal salt marsh microbial communities from the Groves Creek Marsh, Skidaway Island, Georgia - 071403BT metaG (megahit assembly) | ecosystem: Environmental > Aquatic > Marine > Intertidal... | reverse complement strand
TGGCACAGAGCGGGGCGTGGACAAGCCCACTCCGACTTTCTCCAGCTGTTTCGGTGCCGCCTTCCTGTCCCTGCACCCGAGTCGCTACGCCGAAGTATTGGCCAAACGCATGGCGGCTGCAGGCTCCAGCGCCTACCTGGTCAACACAGGCTGGAACGGCACCGGCGAGCGCATCTCCATCAAGGCCACCCGCGCCATCATCGATGCCATTCTCAATGGCAGTATCGAGGACAGCGAGATGATCCAGCTCCCCTACTTCAACCTTGCCATTCCAACTGCACTGGCCGGCGTCGATTCTGCCTTGCTGGACCCGCGGAATACCTACGCCGATCCGGCAGAGTGGGACAACAGGGCCAGGGAACTGGCGCAGTTGTTTATCCAGAACTTCGAGAAGTTCACCGATGATCCGGCTGCTGCGGAACTTGTGAAAGCGGGACCGACGCTGTAATCAGAAGCCGTTTGGTATACAGGCTCTTCGCGGATTTCGGGGAAAAGAAAATAGGGACAGATTTATTTTTTTAAAAAAATAAATCTGTCCCTATTTTCTCGCGGTGTACAAAAAAAGGCGGCCATTGGCCGCCTTTCTTTGTTTATTGCACACCCGTTAATGAGCAGCGCCACCCACGTCTTGCGCAGCAGGCAATGCCATGGCGGTCAAGGTTGAGCCTGTCTGCAGCATAATGTACTGATGTCCATCGTGGACCCAGCTGCTCATGCCGTAGTTGGAACGGGCAGGCGCCTCGATCTCGGCAAGAATCACGCCGCTATCCTTGTCCAGCGCCCACAGCATGGGTGTGCCATCGGAGGCCTGGTCGGAGTAGACCAGCATGGTGGGTGTTACCACCATGGGCACCAGCGCACCGGTACCGGTGTTGCCGTAAGTGCTTTCCGGCACACCTGCTCGCTCGAAGGCATCCTTGTAGCGCTGGGGAGTTTCACCGGTGGGGATGGTGAACTTCTTCTCACCCGTATCCATGTCGTAGCCGACGATGGTGCTATAGGGTGGCTTCCAGATCGGCAGACCGCTTGGGTGACGGGGCGGTCTGGCAGTGGCACCGGGTACACCGTTTGCGTACTGCGCTGTGGTTACCCCGGTGGAATTCGGGAACAACAGATCCGCTTCTTCACCCGGTATCAGGCGCAGGGTGAAACAGGCCGTATGCTCAGACACGTAAAACGTGTTGGTCACGGGGTCAGCCACCGGAGGTGAAGTAATATTCACACCGCCGGCACCGCCCGGGCAGTTCATGGCCGCGTACTTGCCCATGGGGTTATCGGCATGAATGGGCGGATTGAACAGACCACCCATCACATAATCTTCCATGGCGGCCAGGGATTGCTCTTTCAATTCCGGCGTGAAGTCCAGCAGATCATCTTCACTGATACCCTGCAGGGAATAGGCTTCCGGCCAGGTCACGTGCGGCTGGGTAGGAGACAACACCTCGCCGGGCACGATTGAAGGTGGCACTGGACGATCTTCGATCGGCCACACAGGCTCACCGGTCAGGCGGTTGAAGGTATACAGCCAACCTTGCTTGGTCGCCTGCACAACAGCCGGGATCTCGCGGCCATCCACGGTCAGGTCCATCAATACGGGTGCCGTCGGAGTATCGAAGTTCCAGATTTCATGCTTCACGAATTGGAAATGCCACTCCCGCTCCCCGGTCGATGCGTTCAGCGCGATGATGCTGGCACCATAGAGATTGTCGCCGGGACGGAAACCACCGTAGTAGTCGATGGTGGCACTGTTGGTCGGAATATAGACGAGATCATTTTCCGGGTCGGCTGACAGGGGTGCCCAGGAAGACACATCACCTGTCCATTCCCAGGCATCGTTCTCCCAGGTCTCGTGGCCGTATTCACCCGGCTTGGGGATGACATTGAACTTCCACTTGAACTCGCCAGTACGCAGGTCATAACCAAGAATGTCACCTGGCACGTTTTCGATGCGTGCCTGGTGGTAGCCCTGCTCCGCAGAGTTACCCACCACGATGGTGTCATTCACGACAATCGGCGGTGAAGATGAAGTGATGTAACCCACTTCCAGGGGAATGCCTTCATAGGGATCATAGGGATGACCGAGATCCTTCAGCATGTCCACCACGCCACTCCTCGGGAAACCTTCGATGGGTACAGGTGTACCCCAGTCTTCCAGCGGCACGCCAGTCTTAGCGTCGAGAGCAGTCAGGAAGAAACCGGGTGATACGATGATCACCACACCGCGGCCATCGATGTAGCCGAAGGCCACGCCCTTGCCGTAGTCGGCACGCATGGAGTACTCGGCTCGTGGCGTCTTGGGCTCGCGGTAGGACCAGACCGTTTCACCGGTCTTCGGGTCGATGGCGATCACATGGCGGTTATAGCCCGCAACGGTGTACAGCAGCCCATCGATATAGGATGGCGTGGAACGGCCGCTGACCGCACCAAAACTGGCGCCGTCCCATTCCCAGGCCACTTCCAGTTCCCCGAAATTCTCCGGGCTGAGTTCATCAGCCGGGGTATACCGGGTGTGGGCGTAGTCATTGCCCAGGGTAAACCATTCGACGCTGTCCTGGGCGTTCGCCGCAAGCGGGCTGACCAGGCACAGGAGGCCAAGCAAAAGCCTCCTAAACTCAATAACTTGCATGGATTTCTCCTTGGATTTGCAGATTTGCCCGTCGTCACGGGCGGGTGCTTGTGAACGGATCGCCATTGCAGCATCAGAGACGATTCAGGAAGCCAAATTATCCAGCTTTTAGCTGGATTTAATAGGTTTACAACTCTATGAAAAGTAACAAAGTTTGTCTTATTCGGCGGGGATTTCTGCGCTGGCGACCCGATAGCTGTCCAGAAATTCCGGGGGCATGCGTACCGGTTTGCCGTTCTCGAGATTGGTGCAGACGAAGTCGCACCGCCCCCGTGTGAGAGTCTTGCCATTGTCCTGGTTGATGATCTGGAATTCCCGACTCAGCCGCAACCGGCCATCTGAAGCCACGATCCAGGTGGCCACCTGCAAGTGCTCACCTTCGTAGGCAGCTCCCTGCAGTTTTACCTGCAGGTTCACCGCCGCCATACCACGTCCCAATTCCACGCAGCGCGCTTCGGATAGCCCGAGTTCCGTCGAATGCGCGAAGGCGCAGTCGATCATCCACTGCACGTAGTTGTGGGTAGAGACATGGCCATAACCATCGATATTGGATTGATTGACACTTATAGCGATTATAAAGGGATTGCTGCGATCCCAGTTCAGTTCAGGCAAACGATCTTTCCTCACCCTACATCGGTTACTTATCATGCCATCTGTCGGGATTGCCGGACCTGCTCAGCACCGATAATGAGAACTGAAGCTAACCAGTCGAGTCCTACGACCTATTGCCAGTCATCAGCGATTTCGATCGATCGAGCTTTGATGTTGGCATATTGGCTGGCACAGTCCGGTGGCCCCAGGCTTGCCAGATAGGCGTCTATTGGCCCTTTCACAGCCGGGGTGGTATCCCGCGCTTCCCACCAGGCACGCCCGGCCGGCATGGAGAAGATGAAACTGAAGCGGGATTCCAGCAGGTTCGGCTGCCAGGCATCCACCGGGTAGAGACCATTCTCCAGCAGGCGCATGCGGCTGATGGATTCCATGGTTTCATTGAAAATGAAATTCAGGACGATATGGTCTTCTGTGCTCAACTCTTCCGTGCCTTCACAGGCCTTGGCCAGGATCACCGAGGGATTCTCACCCGCAAACGACACGGTGGTGGCACGATTGGCAATCGTGCCTTCACTGAACATTTCCAGCATGACGAGTTCGCGGTTCTGCTGCAGCTCCCACAGGACGAATCCCACACCTGCCACCACCGCCACGGTGGTGAGCAGATGCATCAAGGTATTGACCTGTGTGTCGTTCAAGCGCATGAGAAAACCCGGCAATACTCTCTAATAGTTCAACTTAATCCTTCAGTGCGAAATTGAAGAGGCTGTTGCCCGAAATGATGGAAACGTACTGCACGCCATCCACCATGTAAGTCACCGGGGCCATCACGATCTGTCCTCCCAGGTTCTTGTGGTACAGCAGTTCACCGCTACGGGCGTCCAGCACATGGAAGTACCCTTCCCTGCCGCCGGTGATGAGCAAATCACTGGCGGTGGTGAGCATACCACTATCACTCACATCGTATTGCTCGAATTCCCACACTTCCGCGCCGGTGTTTGGATCCATGGCTTTCAGCGAGGCATGGCCCACTTCGTTGGTCCAGTTATTCACCGGGTTAGTACGTCCGATTCCGATGGTTGGAGCACCCTGGGTCGGTGCCAGGACACTGAAGCCGCCACCGAGGAAGGCACGGCCAGGCGTGTACTCCTGATCTTCCGAGTAGTAGATGGTGGCGTAATCTTCCCAGGCACTGAAGTAGAACAGCCCGGTGCGAGGACTGTAGGACGGCGGATACCAGTTGGTGCCACCCTGGTTACCCGGGTACGTGGGCATGCCATCCGGCTGCGGTGTCGGGATGGGGCGACAGTTCTCATCCAGCCCGCTGCTCCAGTTCACTCGCACGTAAGGCTCACCCACCAGGCACTCGCCCGTTGTGCGATCGAGTACGTAGAAATAACCGTTGCGATTGGCCCACATCATGGCTTTCTTCGGCGTGCCATTCCAGTTGATATCAGCCAGCAGCGGCACCTGCACAGAGTCATAGTCGTAGGCGTCATTTGGGGTGAACTGGAAATACCACGCCAGTTCACCGGAGTCGGCGTCCAGCGCTATCACAGAGTCCGAGTACAGGTTGTCGCCCGGCCGCTGTTCGGCGTTCCAGTCTGGCCCGGGATTACCCACCCCCCAGAAGGTCAGGTTCTGTTCCGGATCGAAGGACCCGGTAATCCAGACCGGCGCACCGCCATACATCCAGTCGTCACCCTGCCAGGTGTCGTGGCCGGGTTCGCCGGGTCCGGGAATGGTATAGGTCCTCCACACTTGGGCGCCGGTCTCGGCATCGAAGGCTGCCACGTAGCCGCGAATACCAAACTCACCGCCGCCGACACCGACGATGATCTTGTCCTTCACCGCCAGCGGTGCCATGGTGACCGAATAGGCCAGCCCCACATCGCCCACTTCCGCATTCCACAGCAATTCACCATTGATGCGGTCAAGCGCTACCAGGCGCGCATCCAGGGTACCCATGTACACCTTGTCATCGAGTACCGCCACACCACGATTGTTTGCACCGCAGCAGACACGGGAGCGCTCGTCCGGAGTATGCACGTACTTCCAGAACATACGACCGGTGATCGCATCCACCGCCATCACGCTGTTCGGACGCTCGGTAACATACATGATGCCGTCTACCACGATGGGATTGGATTGCCAGGCTCCGAATACCTGGTTTTGCAACACCCACTTCAGTTCCAGATCTCCCACATTGTCACGGGTGATCTGGTCCAGTTGGCTGTAACGCTGACTCATATAGCCGCCGTTATAGGTCAGCCAGTTATGGGGCTCCTGCTCGGCGTTGAGAATTCGCTCATAGGGAACCTGGGCGAAGCTGGCTGAACTTGCCAGACAAATACCGAGGATTGCTGCCACACGACTAATCATTTTCATTGTTCCGCTCCTTGCCCATTCAGGGTAAGCAAATAGGCCACTACATCGGCCACTTCATCTGCACTGAGATTCGTCGGCTGCTTGCTGGGCAGGTCACTGATTTCGTAAGTCACCAATTCTTCTTTTATCAAGGAACGCAGGCGCTCCTGGGAATCGATGAGTTGCACGGTGTAGGTATCCTCGTTGAGACGCCGGCCGATGATGGTTTCCTCGTTGCGGGTCACTATACGAACGGGCCTATTGATCGGCAGGATGGCCGCCGCCGGATCCAGCAGATTCAGTTGCAGGCTGGCCGGGGTTCGCAGGACACCGATTGAACTGAGATCTGGCGCAGTGCGTGGACCGATACCATTCACCCGATGACACTGGGAGCACTCGCCCTTGCCATTGAACAGGGCCTCGCCGCGCTGGGGGTTGCCGATGCGCACCGCCACGCCGTCGGGATCGAAGCCCGCCCGGATGTAGGCGATAACACCACTCAGTTCCGCTTCCCGCAGGTTGAAGGCCGGCATCTGCCCCTGGGCCCGCCCCTCGGTAATGACACTACGCAGGTCATCATCGGACTGGGCTGTGCGAAACTGGCCCCGGCGCAGGTTGATGCCGCTCACCAGGTCTCCCTGGGGGCCGTGACAGAGGGCGCATTCCCGGGAATAGACCCGCAGCCCCGCCTGAATGGCCTCGGTGGTGTACTGGTGATCTCCCAGTTCCTGCGCCGTTGATTGATTGACTGGGAACAGGCCCAGTAGCAATACCAGGGCGCAGTAGCGTGCCCTGCGGTGTTGAAAAAGATGACTCATGGCTTTGTGTCAATCCTGTCTGTGCGGTTGAATGGGTCAAGTGAGAGAGGGAGCATATAGCGCCACACCCACAGGCGCAACGTGCGGCCCCGCAATGGCTGAGTCCCTCCATTTTCAGCCCTCTCAGGCTGGTTTGCCTGCCCCCGACACTTTGCTATATTGGAGGCGCATCCGGGACCAGCCATGCGACCCGAATTGCCCGAATCAAGCCTTGTAACAAGAAGAATCAATAAATCAGAGGACACGATCATGACCCTGTCTAGAGAACGCGTTTTATGGACATCTGGCCTGTTGGCCGCCCTGGTGATTAGCCTGCTGTTATTCCCGGGAGTCACCCAGGCGCAGGACAACAGCGAGGGCCGTTATCGCCCGGAAGGCCGGATGATTGGCCTGGCGGCCGGGCGGGAATTCGACGAACGCCTCTACGAGGTTCGAACCTATGATGCGACGCCCAGCAGCGATGCCTTCGCCAGCGCCATGGTCTTCTATCCCCTGACCCTGAGCTTCGACATCCCCAATGGCGCGATTGCCTTCGTGCCCGGCTACCAGGGAACGCCCGCCAACTATGAGTGGTGGGGACCCGCCCTGGCATCGCTTGGCTACACCGTGTTTATCCTCGAAACCAACACCACGACTGACAGCCTCGCGGCGCGCGCCGATGCACTCATTGCCGCCGTGGACTTCATCAAGTCGGAAAATGCCAACGCCAACTCCCCGGTGAACAACAAGATGGATCTGGAGAAGATCGCCATCATGGGTCATTCGCTGGGTGGCGGCGCCACACTGGCCGCCGCGGCGAGCCTGGGCGACGACATCGCTGCCGCCATTCCACTGGCACTGTACTGCTGCGAACTGGGCCAGTCTTTCAGTGGTGACTACAGCGGAATTACCGCAGCAACCCTGGTCGTCGCCGCCGCCCAGGACGAAATCGCGCCGGTGGCACAACATGCCAAACTGGTCTTTGACAGCATCGGCAGCGACAAGATCTACATGGAACTGGCCGAGGGCGACCACATGCTGGTCACCAATGCCGGTGCCGACAAGGAAACCCTGGGACGTTACGTGCTGGCCTTCCTCAAGGCCAAGCTGGATGACAATGACTACCTGGCAGAATTCATCGCCGAACCGGATGCCGAAGATGCCGGCAAATTCTCCCGTTACCTGGTTGAATAATCCGGAGTTAAAGATACCAACAAAAAAGGGCAGCCCGGGCTGCCCTTTTTAATGTCTGGATTTTGCGCTGCCTGCAGATTCCGGAAGCGACCGGGAAACCACTTCAGTGCTTCTTCCTGCCCTTGTTCATCTCGTACAACTTCGCGTACTTCATGAACGTGTAGAACGCGGCGTTCATACTGGTGAGCAGGCCATCCACACCATCGAGAATATGGCCCTTGAAGAAATACACCTGGATAAAGGTGAAGGGAAAGATCAATACCAGGGTGATGACCGAAACCCGATTACCCTTCTCATGCTTGTCTTCAGCCTTGGCCTGGCTGTACTTGTTAGCCTTGTCGACCCGCTGGGAATAAGTGAGGTTTTCATAGTGCTCGATGGTGGCATCGGTCGTACCGATCTCACCGGTGATGGAAATACTTTCATGCACCCGGCGGGGTTCATAATGACCGGCACTCTTCCTGAACAATCGCACCAGGCGATCGTCCCGGCCGAAATGTCGGGGACGAATGCCCCAGCGATACAGGGTGCGGTTTGATTCCAATGCGACCACCTTGTCTTCGGCTATGGTCTGCTTCATCGCCTCGATATACGCGTCGGTGATCACCTCGTCAGCGTCCACGTTGAGCACCCACTCGTTGCTGCAAAGGCTCAGTGCATGGGCTTTCTGCGCGCTGAAACCGGGCCAGGCATTGAATGAGGTTTTTACATTGTCGTAGTGTTGGGCAATCTCCACGGTGCCATCGGTGCTGCCGCTGTCCACCAGGATCACCTCATCGAATTCCACCAGGCGGTCGAGACAGCGACCGATGTTCTCAGCCTCGTTGAGGGTAATGATGTAGGCGCTGACGGGTATCTTTTCATACATGGGAGAATCGCTTCCGGAATTCAGGGTGCCAGTTTCTGCACGGCATCTATGATTGCCGAGGGCCGCAGTGACTGCAAGCATCGATAGCCATATTCGCAATCGAAGGCGTCACAGCGGCTACCACAGGGCTCGGTACCGCGCAGCAGGGTGCTGTTCTCACCCAGCGGTGCCCAGATGGCCTCTTTGCTGGGACCGAACAAGGCGAACACCGACAGGCCTGTCGACGCCGCGAGATGCATGGGACCGCTGTCACTGCCGATGAAAAACCGGCATCGCCGGTACAGGGCAATCAGTTCTACAAAGCTCAACTGATTACACAGGTTGATGGCCTGACTCTCTAACTTCCCCTCTATGGCTTCGATGATGCTTCGATCCATCTCACCGGCCCCTACCCAGGCCACCTGCAATCCTCTCGATTCCAGCCCACTCACCAGTTCGACAAAATAGTCCTGGGGCCAGAGCTTGTAAGGGACGCTGGCGCCAGGATGAATGGCCACCAGCGGTTTATGCGCCCCCGCTGCATCCAGCTTGCGGGAGACGAGGGCTGCACTGGCATCATCGTCCGCATAGGGTAAATGACTGGGAGGAATCTTGCCGTCCACATAGTCTGCGACGATCTCCCCGAAGGCGTTGAATCGATGATTCTCATAGTTCAGGTCGAGGATTTCGGTATAGAAGCGCTCAGCCCGTTTACCAGTAGGACCCAGCCGTCGCTTGCAGCCACTGAGACGGGCCAGCACGCCGGTGAAGCGCTCTCCTTCCAGATCCAGGACAGTATCGGCATCGCTGCCGCGAAGCCCTTTCAGAAAGCGGTAGTAGCTACTGAGCCGGGTGAGAAACTTCTGGTCCCTGGCGATCTGCTTGCGTGGATAGAGGAGGAGTTTGGTTTCCGGGGGCAGCACGAGTCTTGCCATCCCTGCAAACTGGGCATCCAGCACTACCAGGGAATCGGGGTAGTTTTCCAGTACCTGCAGCACCCAGGGTAATCCCAGCACGAAGTTTCCCAGATAGTGGGTTGGAAAAAGCAATATGGGGGACTTGGCCTGTCTCATTGGCTGACTTTCCGGGTTCGCCCGCCCTGAATGGGCAGCGATGTGCTGAAGGCCTGATGCGGCTTAAGTGGGGTCTGTTCTTTGTTCATCATTGATTATTTTTTTGGAGGCGCCGCTTTACAGGTATTGCCTGCATGCCTTCATGGATTCACAGACTAAGCCAATCCAGTGAAATTCCAAAACAGTCTATAGGGCCTCAGTAAACTGTGAACCGGTTTACACCGACTATCGTCACCCTGCATTACGCTTTATGCATTGTCGTTCCACTGTTATCGACCCGAGAAGGCCTGACCAGAGATGCAAATCAGACCCGTAATATTCAATGCCGGCCTGCAAGGCATGCAGCGTGCCAATCAGGGTATCGACAGGGCTGCCACCGAGACCGTGCAGCAGTCTGCGCAGCCCGGGCCGCGAGGCGCCAGCGAACTGGCTGCGCCGCCCTGCTCACAAATTTGTCGTCTTCCGGCTACAGCATGAAGCCGTAGAGCAGCGCTGCCGCGGCCAGTGTCGGCGCGGCCTCCAGCATGGCCAGCGCGGTCGGCACATTGCCCGAACAGGACCACAGGCCCATGCAATGCGCATCCAGGCCCAGGGATTCGGCGTTTAGTTCCAGGTACTGCACCAAGGCACAGGTATCTGCCAGCGGTTCGTCGGCCTGCAGGGTGACCGCACTGATGCCGCTCGCTGCAAGCAGGCGGGCCCAGCTACTTACGGGCGGCGTATCCTTCCAGGAACTGCCAAAAATTTGCCGGAAACCGGCATCGGCAAAGCCGCAGACGAAGATGACACAGGGCATGGGTCCGGGACCGCTCCCCGGGTAGAGGTCGAAGCCGTGGCTGGAGTCGTAGGAAAGCTGCTGTATCTGGCCGTCGAAGGGCCGCTGCAGGACCACTTCCCGGCTGAAAGGGGATTCAGTTTTTGTGCTGTCGTTCATGGTTGGTCTCCACTCGGGGAATTATGCTCTGGAAACCAAATAAAAACCCCCGCAACACAGGCAGCGGGGGTCAAAACAAGCCTTCATGCTAGAGGGTCGACGGATACCCTGTCAACCCGCATGAGCCGGGGTATACAGAGGGTCCGGGGGGATTTCGGCGGCATTCGTGGCAATTGCCATGGTGTTGCCACAATTTGCAGCAAATAACACCGTAAAACCTACAATTTGTGACAAAGTACTGAAATTCCAGTCGATATAATTACTACCAGTCTTGATACTGAACCGCTGGCGCCTCGACAGTAAAAAGAATAGGCACGGAAGCTGATTGGTCGCGTCGGTAAAGAAAATGAATTCAATGCGCAACGGAACCAACCGAGACACTATGCGAACCCTGCTGCCTGCAACCCTTAGCTGCCTGCTGCTGACCTGTTCGAGCCTGGCCCTGGCCCAGCGAGCCCTGGACGAAGAGTCTGCTGACGATTCCACCATTGTTTACCCGGCAGACTACTTCGCCGAGTACTACCCCGTGTCGGCCAACGACATGCTCAGCCGTATTCCGGGTATCGACCTCGCCCTGCGTGGTGGAGGCGGTGGCGGCCGCGGCCTGGGTTCCGGCGCCGGCGAGATACTCATCAACGGCCAGCGCATCACCGGCAAGAATAATGAGGGACGTGCCCAGCTGAACCGGATCGCGGCAGAGCAGGTGCAGTACATCGAAATCATTCGTGGCACGTCGGAAGAACTCGATGTGCGAGGCGGCGGCCAGGTAGTTAACGTTGTGCTGCTGGATACGCCAACGAGCTCCAGCACCACGGTCCAGCTCCGCACAGACTACCTGCGTGATGGCACCATCGATCCCGGTGGCCAGCTCTCCTACAGCGGCCAATCCGGCGACCTCAATTACCTGCTCGCCGTGGAAGCCGATCCCCGCTATCGGGTTTGGGAGAGCAACGAATACAGTTACAACGCCCTCAATGAGTTGGGCGAAGTTCGTCGCGAGAACCGCGAACGCGATGAGACGGAATACAGCACCAGCGCGAACCTGGGCTACAACTTCGGCAGAAGCGCGGTACAGTTGAACTCCCTCTATGAAACCCGCGGCGAGGTGCCCGATAACACTCTGCGTTCCATTCACGATCTGGTGGAAGACAGCCTCAGGTATCAGAACGAACAGAACATCAATACCCGGGATGCCTGGGAGCTGGGTGGCGATTTCCAGTATGACTTCGCCAATGCCGGTACCTATCGCGCCTTATTCATCGTCAACGACCGGGATTCGATGACTACCCGCAATCGCTTCAACGTGGTGGACGGTGAGAATGTACCCAATCTGTTTACCGAGAGTGGCGGTCGAGATCGCGAGCGTATCGTGCGCACTTCCTACACCTTCGACTGGAGTGGCAGCCAGGGTCTGGAACTGGGCATCGAAGGTGCGCAGACCATCCGTAACAACAGCCTGCGCCTCGGCGTGGAAGGCGACGAGAGTGAACGGCGACCGGAGTATGGCAACCTGGTGCCTGCAGAAGTCAGCAACGCCAATACGACCGTGGAAGAGATTCGCTACGAGCCCTTCGCCAATCACAACTGGCAACTCAGTGACCGCATGTCCCTGGAAAGCTCCCTGGTCTACGAATCATCCACCATCGAGCAGTCCGGCGATGTCAGCAACAGCCGCAGCTTTCAGTTCCTGCGTCCCCGGGTGGATTACCGCTTCGATATTTCCCCCAGCTTCCAGTTACGCGCCAGTGTTCGTAAAGACGTCGATCAACTCAGTTTCTCCGACTTCAGCACCTCGGTGGATGGCGGGGACGAAGACCAGAACACCCAGGCGGGTAATCCTGATATCCGACAGGAACAATCCTGGCGCTACGAACTGAACTTCGAGATGCGCCTACCCGATGATCTGGGAGTTGTGAACTCGCAGTTCTGGTATCGGGATGTGGAAGACCATATCGATCGAATCGATGTGTCTTCCGGACCCGATGACCTGGAATCGGCACGGGGCAATATCGGTGATGGCAAGCGCTATGGCCTGAACCTGGACATGAGCACCAAGCTGGATGGCCTGGGCATAGACAATGCCCTTCTGACCACCGGGGTTCGCCTGCGTGATTCCGAATTCGTCGATCCATTCCTGGGAATCAAACGCCGTGAGCGTGGCAATGGCCGTTGGGAAGCAAACGTCGGTTTCCGCCATGACGTCATTACCCATGGCCTCACCTATGGATTCAACTACAGAAACCAGTCCAACGGCGGCACTGGACGCCTTGCGATCGATGTAGACGATATCGAGGAGACTATCGAGTCGCCCTGGCTATCAGCCTATGTGGAGAAGCGCGCATTTGGTAATTTCATCTTCCGCCTCGAGTCGAACAACATCACCGAGGCTGACTGGTGCCGCAAGCGCACACGATTCGTCGGCGCCACCTCGCTTGGCATTGTCGAGGAAGTGGAAGATTTCTGTAACGGCAGCGGCATGGAACTGGCCTTGCGAGTCCGTACCACGTTCTAGGCCGGTGGGATGTGGGCCTGTATTGCCATCACAGGCTCTTTTCCATCTTGATGACCAGATTGCCAGCGCCATTGGCCCCGCTATGGTTCACCCGGCTCACTTCCCTGTAGCCCTGGGCCAGGTAGAGCGCCTCTCCGGCCAGCGTTGAACCCAACTCCATGCGCCGGAACCCGGCGGCACGCGCCGCGTCTTCTCCCAGACGAATAAGCAGCGCACCAATCCCGCGGCGAGTCCATTGCGGGTGGGTATACATGGCCCGGATGCGCGCCGCCTCGGTGGCTGGATCACTAAAGCTGTCATCACGACCTGGCGTATGGTCACCACCATAGAGCGTACGGCGTTTGCCCCAGCCCCCACAGCCAACCAGCAATGGCCGCCCCTCGTGCATGGTTTCGATCAGGAAATAGCTGCCATCGTCGATCAGGGTCTGGTCCACCCCCATGGTCTCCCTGGCCGCCTCGATTTCAGCCGCCGTCAGGTAGGCTTTCATGTTCTCGGCGATGGCGAGGCCCATCAGTTCCTTGATTGAAGGAATATCATCGACTCCGGCGATGCGGTGGCTGAACTGCCGATTTTGCTCCATGAGTTCCTCTGCAAGCTGATCATCCGCAACGAAGCCAGAGCGCTATAGCCAGACAGGACGGTCAGCTACTTCCTGGCCACGATATAACAGATCCAGCTGGCATCGTTACGCATCTCTTCCGTGGTAACCCATCTGGCATCTTTGTCATCGTCTTCTTCTTCATCCCAGTAGACCAGAGCCTCGCTGAATCCCGCTTCAAGCAGCAGCTCTCTCACTTCCGGTATGGTCCAGAAGCGCCAGTGATACTCGAAGGCGCGCTTCAGCTTGCTGCCATCACCAAACTTGAAGTGGATGTAGAACGACACATCGGCATTGACCGGGTTGAAATACGCCTGCTCCCAGTGGTATTTGAATCCCTTCTTGCCCTTGACGATGGTGCGCTTGTCGACCAGGTCGGTGTCATAACAATCCTGCCCACCCATCATGTCCATGATCATCAGGCCATCGTCTGCCAGGTTGGCGCGGGCCTTTTTGAAATAGTCCAACAACTCAGGTCGGGTCTTGAAGCACCAGAATGAAAAGTTCTGGGCCGCCAGAACATCCACCGGCGGTGTATTACCCTCGCGGACATCCTGCTGCAACACCTCGACCCGTTCTGCCACGGCTGGCTTCAGTTTGCCGAGGTTGTTTTGCTTACCCCACTGCAGGGTTTCTTCGCTCAGGTCTACCGCCCATGCCTGACGCTTCTTGTCAGACTTCACCCAATCACAGCAGACGGCAAAGGTGCCACAGAAATCTTCCCGCAGGGTCAGCGGCTTGCGACCATTGATCTCGTTGTACACGAGGTTAAACATGTCCACCTCATGCTCTGGTTCCTGCACCGACTGCAGGTAGCAATCAAATTTGTCTGCCCTGTCGGCCATGGTGGGCGACTGGTCTTCGGTGGACGCCTCCTGGGTCTTGCTGTTTCTTATTGCGTATTTGTTGCTGTGATTGCCTTTTGCCATTAGCTGCGCTCGTGTTTCCCTGTAGTATTTTTTATTCCCGGACCAGAAGTGCCCTGACGACTTCGTCTGTGAATGCAACAAAGGCATCCAGCGAAGCGATGCTGCACACTAATAAATATTGGGAAGCAGTGCAATGTCAAATTGCCCTGCCCGCTACTGGCTCAGCACATGTCGCTCGAGCATACGCCGACGCACCACGGCGCCATAGACATTACCCTCAGCATCGACACCGACACCCTCCGCACCCGAGTGATCATCGCGCAGTGGCTCCATGTCTTCTATGAATGAGTCCACCACACCTGTCACGGCCGACCCGATGCGAATGCCTTTCATGATGCCGCTCAACTCGCCTGCCCCGGTATCTGGCCCCGACTCGGAATCCGCCACATAGATACGATCATCCGCGGTGATAAAGATTCCACTGGGCCGACCAAAGTGGCGCCACTCATCGAGCAGTTCACCTTGCTGACTGAAAATCTGGATTCGATTGTTCTCCCGATCACCGACAAACAGTCGGCCGCGGGAATCCATGGCAATCGTATGGGGTTCGCTGAGTTGCCCGGGACCGGATCCTTTCTCACCGAACTCACCCAGGTAGTTGCCCCCGCTGTCATAGTGCACGATGCGATTGTTCTCACCGTTGCGATGACTCTCCGCCACGAAGATGTCGCCGTCGGCGGGGTCCACCACTATATCGTTCGGCCAGTACAACAGATTCTCCCCCGCACCCCCGACGCCGGCCTGACCCAGCTCCATCAGCACCTCGCCGTCCGGGCTGAACTTAATAGCGCGGTGCCCCAGCGAGTCGTTACCCCTGGCATCGGTAACCCAGAGCGCGCCCTCATGGTCCACTACCGCACCATGGGGAAACAGGAACAGGCCTGCACCGAAGTGAGCCAGCAGATTGCCTGCATAGTCGTATTTGAGGATGGGATCTTCCGGGCGGCCTTCGCAGGAGTTCTCGAAACAGCGGTGCACGACGTAAATAAAGCGCCCATCCGGGGAAGGCTCCACCGCAGTGACTGCCGCCCAAGCGGCGGTGTTGCCTGGCAGTTCCCCCCAGTCACGCTGGGTAGTGTAGGGACGAGGCAGGTCGTTACTTACGCCATGTGCGATATCAGCAGGCGCCTGGCCAGACAACGGACCCGCCACTATTGCCAGCAGAGCGGCTATGAATATTTGTCTCGAGACCATTCAGTGATACCTCCATGCCCTTGTGTTCTTTTTATTGTCACCGCAGTGTACAAATATCTGGCAATAAAAAAAGCGCCATCGCGCATTTCGGTGAATAGCGATCAGGATCTGATTGTTGTGCCGGTAAAGGCAGAGCTTCCCTGCGGGGTGTGGCCGTGCCGAGCAGGAGGGGCGGGTCAGCAACCCTCCCTCCCCGCAGCCGTGCTCGAGGCCACTGAATTACACGTCCATGTGCACCAGTTAAATCTCCATCCCCGAAAAGACGCGAAAAAAAAGGGCCCTCTCAGCAGAGGACCCTTTAAGAAATCTAACAGCAATAAGCGGATTCTAGAAATACCACATCAGTCGACCGTACACGTTGCGACCAAGACCCGGCATGCGGCTGCGCATGGCGATATCGGGATTGAAGGCACGATTGTAGGCAGCGAGATGATCGAAGTAGTCCTCGTCCAGCAGGTTTTCCACACCAACCCGAAGTTCCGCTCCCATGCCGAAGTCGATGAGGCCGGAGAGATTCAACAGGGAATAGCCATCGGTTGTCTGCTCGAGATTGGTAACCGAAATTCTATCCTGGTCGGCGTAGCTGATACTCTCCAGCGATACCAGCCAGTTATTAGCGCGGTAATCCAGAGCCAACAGGATGTTGTCCGGAGATACCCGGTACAGATTGTCGTTGATGTCATCGCGTTCACCGCGTACCACATTGGCGATGGCGCGCAGGGTGAAGCGATCGCTCAGGTCGAAGCGGGCCTCCACATCAAAGCCATAGAATGTCGCGTCGGCATTGTTAAACTGCAGGGGATCGGGCGCCCCCATGCCCATGTTGCTCATCAGCAGGGCAAACTGGTTCACCATCATATTGGTGGACGGCGTACCCTGGATAAAATCACTCACATCCTTGTAGAACACCCTGGGATAGAAGGCGAAGCCATCACCATCCCAGTCAAAACCCAACTCAATTTCATGGGCCACTTCCGGATCGAGATTGATGTTGCCCACATAGGTCTTGCCATCAGCCATGCCACCAGTGGATTCCAGGGGCGACCACAGATAACGCTCCTGATAGGACGCCGAGCGTGTCTTCCGTGCCGCGCCCACATACCAGGTAATGTCATTGCTCGCCTCAAGACTCAGGCGGGCAAACCAGTCGAAGTTGTGATCGGTCTGGTCCCTGTCGGAGCTGTTGAAGGCCGTAGCCAGACTGGCCGCCAGGTTATTCATCATGACTGGCATACCCGCTGTCAGGTTCATGGGGTTCATATTGGCCCCAACGGCACCGGCATTCATGCTCACCTGGTTGTATCGCGCACCGATATCGAGGCCAACGCTGTCACTCACTGACAGGCTGCGCTCCGCGAACAGACCGAGTATGTCGCGATTTGCATCATTAAAATTGGTCAGGTAGAACGGCGCGGCATTGGGATTGGTTACCGTCGCATCGTGATCGGTGAAATGGCCATCGACCCCATAGAGCCACGTTCCATTGTCGGCGTACTGCTCCAGCTTCACCGAGAATCCCAGGTTGTCGCTGGTAGCATAGGTCTGGCGGTAGCGCATGGCGCCGGTCGTCATCATATTGTCCTGGGGCGGACGACGCAGGTGGTAATTCGTCATCCAGTGTTCGTTATCACTGCCAAAGAATTCCGCCGTGATATTGAAATCCGCGCCATCGAACTTGTAGCGCGAGCGGAACAGGTCGCTGTCGATCGACAGGATGTCCATGGGCAGTGCTGGCGTGCCGGCATCGCCGGTATTGTTACGGGCCACGTCGAAGCTGAGCTCGTGATCACCAGTGCGATAACTGTAACCGAGGTCGAATCGCTCACGCTCGTACTCCGTGGGTGTGATGGTGCCACCGGGAAATTCGAGATCGTCCGCCTGCTCGTTCATCACGAAGCCGCGGAACAGGTGGTTACGATTGGCCAGTGAGAAGAAGCCGCTGGCTACCACGCCATCATTGATAGTCTGTGTTCCGAAATAGGTGCGGCCGGCAAACTCGAAATCACCTCTGCTGCCAAATTCACCCGAATAGGTACTCGCCTGGATATAGCCGCCGATGGACTCCTGGGCAGAGCTCACAGGGGCGATACCGCGATTGATGGTCAAGGATTGCAGCAGCGCAACCGGCGCGTAGGAAAGCGGCGCGTCCATGGCGTTGGGGCCGGCACCACTGATCTGGGCACCGTCCACCGCCACACTGATGCGATCACCGAACATGCCGCGGTATTGGGCGATACCGGTCAGCTCTCCGTTCTTGTTGATGTTGGCACCGGGCATCTTGCGCAGCATCTGCGCGGTATCCGCCGGCGCAACCAGCGTATCATCTGTCACCACGGTATGGGTATCCTGCACCCCGATGACCAGGATCTCCGTTACTCGCTGTGTATCCTGAGCCGACGCCAGGGGCGCCAGGGCTGCCATGATTGAAGAAACTAAAAGTTTGCGCACTGCTCTCTCCCGCAAGTTTCGATTTACAGGCCTTAGGATACGTCGTTCGCCACCTCAGGAAAGCGTTTCGCTGCGACATGATGTCGCACATACGTCACAAATAGTGACGCGATTGACCTGCATCAAGGATTTGCCACAATTTTCACCGGGTGCTCAGGCGATGAACGGCAGGCCGGCACCCTGTGCGAGTCCGGTGCTGTGCGCGGGCGTGAATATCCAGCGCTAAAAATCTTGTATCCTGTGGCAACAGATTGGCTCTATACTCGCGCGCCTTGACAGCGCATACGCGACATTCACGGGCCAGCGAGGCCTTGCCATGAACACAGTACAGCCTATTCAGCCAGACCTGGCCATCGAGAGCATTCTCGAAGAGGAGTTGTTTGACACGATCGCCGGCGGCCTGGAACGGGACGGCTACGTCGTGTTGCCAGCCGCCTTGCCACACGCGGTCGGCGAGGCCCTGCTGGATCACCTCGCCTCGCTCAATGAGCAGAAGTTCCATCGCGCCCGGGTTGGCCGTGGTCGTAATCGCAGCAAGAACCAGCTGGTTCGTAAAGATCAGATTCACTGGATTCGCGACGGGGAAGCGCATGGCGCGAGCTGGTTACAATGGACCAATCGCCTGCGCAACTACCTGAATCGCCGCCTGTTCCTGGGCCTGTTCTCCTTCGAAAGCCATTTCTCCCTGTACGAACCGGGAGATTTCTATCGCCGGCACCTGGACGCTTTCAAGGGTGAAGCGAATCGTGTGCTGTCTCTGGTGTGTTATCTGAATCGCGGCTGGGAAGCCGATCAGGGCGGCCAGTTGTTGATCTATAATCCTGCGGATGGCAGTGAGTTGACACGGGTCTTGCCGGCATTCGGCACCCTGGTTCTCTTCCTCAGCGAAGAGTTCCCCCATGAAGTCCTGCCAACGGATCGGGAGCGGCACGCCGTCGCTGGCTGGTTCCGTCTTAACACGAGCGTTGGAGACCAGGTAGACCCTCCACGCTGATGAGAAAATAGGGACAGATTTATTTTTTAAAAAAAATAAATCTGTCCCTATTTTCTGGCGCGCCGGGGAATCAGGCAATAAAAAAGGGGCTCTAATGAGCCCCTTTCTGTTTTCAGAATGTACTGCCGTGCTAGTCGATCGGCTCCAGGCGCACAACGGCTGTTTCTCCGCCATCACGATCGGAGATAGCGATGTAGACGTAACCATCGGGGCCCTGACGCAGGTCGCGAACCCGACCCATGCCGTAGGCCAGTGTCTCTTCCACGACCACGTTGCGATAGCTGTCATCCAGTTGCAGCCTTGCAACCTGCTCACCGGCCAGACCACCCAACAGGATGTTGCCATACCACAGCGGGAACTTGTCACCGGTATAAACCATGAGACCGGAAGTGGCGATGGAAGGAACCCAGAAACGGGTTGGGTTAGCCATGCCTTCTTCGGCGATACCCACATGGATGGGGCGACCAAATTCGCCATAGTTGACGCCGCGGCCTACAACAGGCCAGCCATAATTATTACCCGGCTCGATGCGGTTCAGCTCGTCGCCACCCTGGGGACCGTGCTCTGTTTCCCACAGGTCACCGGTTTCTGGATGAATCGCCAGACCCTGGGGACTACGATGACCGTAGCTCCAGATTTCGGGCAATGCGCCGCGCTGCCCGACGAAGGGATTATCATCTGGCACGCGGCCATCATCGTGCAGACGAATGACCACGCCATTGTGGTTGCTCAGATCCTGCGCCGGGTGGGCCATCAGTTCATCGCGATCGCCTACCGGCGGTGCCTGGCGGTCGCCCGCCGTGAGGAACATGTAACCGTTGTCGTCGAACACCAGCTTGCCGCCGTAATGACCAAAGCCCTGTGCCTGGGTGGCGAAGATTTCGGTGGTATTGTTCAGGCGATCATTTTCGAACACACCACGTGCGATCGCGGTGACAGACGTATCGCCTTCCTGTCGGGAATATGTCAGGTAGACCCAATGATTGCTGCTGAAGTCCGGGTGTGGCACGACCTCAAACAGACCACCCTGGCCGCGGTAAAAGACCTCGGGTGTGCCAGGGATTGCCTCAGGCAGCAATTGACCGTTGCGCACGAGACGCAGGCGACCGGGTTTTTCAGTGATCAACATGTCGCCGCCGGGCAGCCATGACATGGACCAGGGTTGCACAAGGCCATCGGCAACAGTGACCACGCGGTAATCGTGATGGGCACTGCTGTAGGTGCGGTCTTGCGCTGTGGCTGACAGGGCGGCAGTTGCCAACAGCCCAACTCCGGCCAGCTTGATGAGTGAACGAATCATAAGTTTTCCTCCAGAAATTCGGTGCAGGGTCGCCTATCCAGCGAATAGCTGCCTATTCTAATACGGTAAGGTAACAGAATTAATAGAGAATACGCCGAATAGGGCCAGATTCCGGGACTATTCGTTGCCCGACCCCGGATGCGGGAGCGTCGGGGCTGGCCCTGCCAGTGGAATCGGGGGCGCAGAATACGCCTGTTGCGGCCGTTTCGCCGTCCCCTGCACCATTCAGGGTCATATTGCGATGCCCGTGTCCGGTGGCTCAAGCCGGCGGCTGATCCGGTCCCCGGCATCGAGCGGCTGTAGGGCTGCAGGAATGAAGGGCTGAAGGGCTGTAAAAAGCTTCGACCATGTCGCGACGCAAATAAAAACGCCGCCCGGCAAAGCCGGACGGCGTTCTTTATTATTTCCAGAACCGTGGTCTTAGTTACGGTAGCTGGAAGTCGGTGGCAGCTGGGCACCGCTGAGATCAGAGGGCACGCTGCGCTCACGTACAACCTGGTGAGTCAGGGTGCCGATACCTTCGATGCTGGCCTGGATTGTTTCACCATCAACCAGATAACCGGAACCCGTGGCACGCTGGACGCGGCCAGCACCGGTGCCGCCGGACGTACCGCTCTGCATCACGTCGCCGGGGAAGACGGTGATCAGTGAAGTCGCGTACTCGATCAGCTCAGGGATATTGTGAATCATGTCACCAGCCTGGGCTTCCTGCACGGTTACACCGTCCACAACAGTGATCTGGTGCAGACGCTCCATGGGATCGCCGTAGAATTCCTTGGGCACGATCCAGGGACCGTGGGGCGCGAAGGTATCGTGGCCTTTGCCCACAAACCAGTCGGAGCGAGTACCGTAGCCACCGGGTGGACGACCACCGCGGTCAGATACGTCCATGGCTACCATGTAGCCGAATACGTGGTCGTAGGCACGGGTGGCAGAGACGTATTTACCAGTCTTGCCGAACACGATTGCCATCTCTACTTCGTATTCAATTTCGTCACGGCCGTAAGGCATGATGATGTCTTCACCATCACCCACTACCGCACCGCGGGTCGGCTTCAGGAACAGGTAAGGCACACCCCGATTTTCCTGACGCTCGCGGGTACGCTGGCGCAGTTCCTCAGCGGAGCAGCCTTCGCAGGCGTGGGTGTAGAAGTTTACTGCCGCGTTCATGATCTTGCTGGGGTACTGAATTGGCGCCTGGATGTCGACGTCTTCCACGTCATACACATAGGCGGTGTCTTCATCCAGCAGATCATGTGCTACGAGCCAGTTCATGACTTCGTAGACACGGTACTTGAGACCGTACTCATATTGCTCGATCAGGCCCAGCATATCGTTAGGCATGTCGATCTTGTTGTACTGCCAGTTGTTCTGCATGGCACGATTCGCGGCTGGCAGATCGACGATGAGGGAATCGTCACGTACTACCAGGCCAACGAAAGGCGTGTCATTTACAGCAAACGTGCCAACCTTGAAGGGCTCAACCGATTCATCGGCCTGACCCAGTGCAGTCAGCGGTGCCACCAGCAGTGCCAGGGCAGCTACCAACGACAGGGACTTCAGGTAAGCGTTTAGTTTTATTAGCTTTCTTATCATCGCTCTCTCCCATTCAAGGGGTTGTAATTATAGAAAGGGGTAATGCGTATCTTCCCCCCGCGGAAGACTTCTAAAAGGTATCTCTCCACCGTGCATATGTCCAGCACTAGCACAGCATCAAAATGCAACAAAATGTAGGGATTTCGAGCTGTTACAGAAGCCGGCACGGTGCTCCGGGCTGGTCCCGCGATCAGGCTGTGACTGGCTGCCTGGGCGAGGCCAGTACATTGAAGGCAATGCTCACCCGGTCCTCGCCACTGCGGTTCTCCTCCACCCCATGCTCCAGCCAGCCAGGGAATACATACATGCGTCCCGCTTCCGGTGGCAGCCGGATTTCTTCTGTGGTGAATTCAGTGGGTTCGGTGGCTGGATAGGTCAGCATGCGGGAAGCCACCCGGGGGTCGCGAAAGAAGATGCTGCCACATTCCGGGGCCTTCAGGCTGATGTAGTAGATGCCACTGAAATGGCAGTTGGCGTGGTAGTGAATCTTGTTGGAGGCACCCGGTGGATTGATATTCACCCAGGCCTGGTGCTGAAACACCAGGTTGGGCATGAATTTTTGCGACTCTGCGATGCGCTGACACACCTGCACGATCCGCAGGTTGATGTCGGCGAAAGCCTCGAGGCCCTGCAGGGTATTCGGGCTCTGCCAGCCGCGCACATTGGTGTTGGCGACCCCGTTGGGATCCTGGTCACGCAGCGCGTAGCAGGCCTTCACGAGCTTCGCGTTGAAAGCCTCCCGGTCATCGAACAGGGTGGACCAGACATAGGTGGGAAACAGGGCCTGGGGCTGAATCTGCAAGGGTCGCCCTCCTCTGGGCAAATCGGGTGGATCAGTTGGCGACACAAGGTAACGGGGCTGGCGCAAAAAGGAAAGTCCCGGGGCGAGCCCGGTGCCGACAATGTCTGGCGGCCAACTGGCCAGCCTAGCGTTGTATTTCTGTGGCCACCCGCATTACTCTGGGACCAGGCTCTGATAATAATAGAAGGTAGACACGATGAAACTACTCCAGGCCCTGGGCCTCACCCTCTCGCTCTATGCCTGCATGTCCCCCGGCACGGCCGCCGAGACAGGATTCCTCGATCGGGATATCCAGCATGCAAGCGACACCTACCGCTACCAGGTCTACCTGCCCAGGGATTACTCAGAATCCAGGCAGTGGCCGGTGATACTGTTTCTGCATGGCGCCGGCGAACGCGGCAGCGATGGTCTCAAGCAGACCCAGGTAGGCCTCGGCCGGGCGATTCGTCTCAACCCGGAGCGCTGGCCTGCCATCACCGTCTTCCCCCAGGTGCCTGCAGACGGCAGATGGCAAGGCGATGTCGCCGCGATGGCCATGGCGGCCCTCGATGCCACGATGCAGGAATTTGCAACCGATGCCTCCCGCAGCTATCTCACCGGCCTGTCCCTGGGTGGCAATGGCAGCTGGTATCTCGGACATCATCATGCCGATCGCTTTGCCGCGGTACTCGCCGTGTGTGGATTCGTGCAATTGGACGGCCGCTTTGAATCCTTTGTATCTGGCAGTGGCGACCCCTATGCCGCAGTTGCCGACAGCCTGCGCAATACGCCCGTGTGGGTCGTGCATGGCGATGCTGATGTGGTCGTGCCCGTGGACGAATCCAGGAAGATGGTGTCGGCACTGCAATCTGCCGGTGCGGAGGTGCACTACACCGAATTGCCTGGGGTGAATCATAATTCCTGGGATGCGGCCTACGGTGACCTCGATATCATCACCTGGTTGTTCGCACAGGGCGCCGACTAAATCACACTGGCAGGGGTAAACAGGATGCGAGATTGGGCGCCATGGACCACCCTGCTGCTGAACCTTGGCTTGCTGCTTTCCAGCCAGCAGGCCCAGGCTGAATTTGCCCGCTTCAATGAAGAATCCAATCTCCTGGTTTTCGACTGTGTACGCATTCCCCTGGCGGACAACGCCACCTATGGACTCCAGTTATCCTACAACGATGAGCAGTTCCATTTGGACAGCCTGGAGGAGCTCGCCCCCTCGGACAGCTGTCCCAATACCTTCGATCAGTCAAGCAATGAGCTTGCTGCGGCGGTCAGGATTGGCGACGACTCCTATCGGCTCACCTAGCGATTGAGTGGCGCAAATACCTTCACGGTAGCGTTGCTGGAACATCTTGGTCCGGGACCCACATCACTGTGGCGTGTGAGTAACGGCAGCAGCGAGGTGCTGATCGGGGGCACGATCCACTACCTGCTGCCAACGGATTTCCCCTTGCCTCCTGCCTATGCCGAAGCCTACGCCATGTCCCAGTTGCTGGTGACAGAACTGGATTTACTGCAGACCCAGAGCACTTTCCTGTTGCCCTCCTTCGCAGCGCTACCCGTGGGTCAGCCCACCCTCTCACAGACACTGAGCGCCGAAACCTACCTCGCACTTTCTCTCTACCTCAGCGAGCGGGACGTGATCATCGACAACTACGAAACCGTACGACCCAACTGGCTCGACACGGATCTGGTCAGCATCGCCCTGGCCTTCCTCGGCTATGAAGCTGGCGTGGACGCCTACTTTCAAGCGCTGGCTGTAAACGACAAGAAAACCAATCTGGGGCTGGAGTCCCTGATAGACCAGGCGCTGGCCATCAACCAGTTGAATCAACACCTCAGTACAGAGGAGTTGATCGCCGGCACATTGTCCAGCGTAAAGGATCCGGATTTCGCAGGCCAGGTGCATGCATTGGTGACGGCCTGGCGCGAGGGCAATAGCCAGCGCATAGAAGAATTGACCGTGCTACCCAGGCTGCAGGCGAGCGTGGCGGATCACAACATCATCCTCGCCGACCGCAATGCATCGTGGGTGCCGAAGATCGTTGCGCTGTTTGACACGCCGGAGGTGGAGCTGGTGCTGGTTGGCGTCAGTCACCTGGTAGGCGATGACAGTGTGCTGGCTCTGCTGGAAGACATGGGTTTTCAGGTAACGAGATACTGAGCGGAATCGTTCATTGTGCCCGACCCAACACCCGGCATCTATCCCCGGGGAAACCCGGACGTCAGGAAATAGGGACAGATTTATTTTTTTACAAAAAATAAATCTGTCCCTATTTCCCTAATGCAGGGCGAACAGGTATTCGACACCATGGTGCAATGGCTGCACCAGCCCCAGGCTTACCGCCATCAGCAGCAGCAGAGACAGTTGGAAACTCGCCCGCTGTAACCTGCTTAGCGCTCGCCCCTGGATCAATGCCGTGATGCGCTGCTTCACTTCTGAGCCGGTAAACGCTGTGGAAATTACCGTTGACCCAATGGCGCACTGGGCGGGTGACAATTTCTGAATCTTGAGCAATGTTTCTGCGACTTTCAGTTCTCCGAAACGTTCCGATGCTTCGAAATCGCAGGCTGACTCAATCATCAGGTGAAAATCATCGAGAAACGGCTTGGAGATTCTCGCGGGGAGTACCGACGTGAATACTGTCGCGAGCAGGAGACGGATATTGTCGTAGCGCCGGGTGTGTGCTTTCTCGTGGGCCAGCACCACCGCCAGCTCTTCTTCGCTGCAATGCTGTTTCAACCCTTCTGTGACATAGATCTGGTTCTTCCACCATCCCAGGGTAAAGACAAAGGCTTGTTTATCTGCCAGAGCCAGGTAATCGCCATCGGGTTTTGCCAGCGACAGCAATTGCTTCTGCAGGCGCAGGGTGGCTCGCAAATTTTTTGCGATCTGGACCAGAAACACAGCCAGTATGGCAGTGACGACACCGAGGCCGAGCAGGGCCACCTCAGGTATGGCGACAAGCGGCACGTGAGTGGCGCAGTTGTCGTGACAATGGCTGGACACCAGAGCCGTTTCCAGCATGGGGAGAAACAGGAACAGGGTGCAGCTGAAACTGAGCAGTAATGGACAGGCCAACAGTAGCAGCAGCATGTTGCCGGCGAGCGCCGGATGCCAGGCCAACAGCCTGTCTTTCAACCACGGATACAGTAGCGCTAACAGACAAGCCAGCAGAAACCACAGCCCGACCCAGACTGTCGCAAAAGAACCGGCAAATTCAATGAATTCAGTCATCTGCCCGCTCCTGCTCCAATCGCTTCCTCCTGATCATGGCTTCCAGGTCATCCAGCGCAGAGTCGTCCAGGCGCTCGGCCACGTTCACGAAGGAACTCAGAATCGTGTTGGTCTGGCCGTCATGCAACAGCTTGATGACATCTTTGAGCAAGGCCCCCAACACATCGCCCCTGGTCTGTAGCGCCGTGTAAAAATAGGCGTGCCCCTTCTTGCTGCGCGCGAGGAAGTTTTTGCGCAGCAGGCGTTCCAGGGTGGCCTGCACACTGCTGAGCCGGCACGGCGCTTCCTCGGCGAGCGTTTCGGTAATGGAACGCGCGTCGATACCCGGCCGGGCCCAAACCGTTTCCATGACCTTTAACTCCAGCTCTCCCAGCGAACTGGGTAAGGCATTCTGTGCGCGACGGGTTTTGTCCATGCTTGATAAGGCTAAACTTCTACTGCGAATAGGTTTTCATGCCTGGCTGATCGATTTTTTTATTATTCCAAGCCATTGAAATAAAAGATTTTATTTCCCACCAGGCGCGCGACTGCTTGATCCGCAGGGGCCTCTTCTACACACTGGCGCCCGCCTGCCAGGCTGGCGGGAAAAAGATTATTGATCGGGAGAGAAGTAGTGTCCAGCAGTGTGTTGAAGTGGTTCGCGCTGAGCAGCGCGGCCGTTGTCTTGCCAGCACAGGCGCAGCAGTCTGTTCAGGAAATCGAAATCATCGGGCGCAGTGTCAACCTGGTGGGCGATGCACTCACTGCCTCTGAGGGTCGCGTGTCCCACGATGAGATCCTGCAGAGACCGATCCTGCGCACCGGTGATGTACTGGAATCAGTGCCCGGTCTGGTGGCCACCCAACACAGCGGCAGCGGCAAGGCCAACCAGTACTTCCTGCGCGGCTTTAACCTCGACCACGGCACCGACTTTGCCACCAGCGTCGATGGCATGCCGGTCAATATGCGCAGTCATGGCCACGGCCAGGGCTATACCGACCTCAATTTTATTATTCCGGAACTGGTGGAGGAGATTGTCTACCGCAAGGGTTCCTATTACTCCGACGTGGGTGACTTCTCGGGCGCCGGCTCGGCCCGTATCCAGACCCGTGATCACAGTGTTCCCTTCACAATCCAGTTAGGCGCCGGCGAATACGGATTCGCACGCGCCTTGCTGTCGGGCAGCACGGGTAGCGGAACAGGCGAATTGATCTATGGCCTGGAGCTGCAGGGCTACGAAGGTCCATGGGATCAGCTTGACGAAGATGTTGAAAAGACAAATTTCCTGATCAAGCAGATCTGGGCATCTGAGGAGTCACACTATTCCCTGAGCCTGATGGGCTATGACAATGAGTGGAACTCGGCAGACCAGATTCCGGATCGGGCCGTGCGTAGTGGCCTCATCAGCAAATACGGCTCCATCGACACCACCGTGGGCGGCAGTTCTTCCCGTTACAGCCTGTCATTCGGCCTGTCTCGCCCGCTGGCCGGTGGCGAACTCAATGCAACAGCCTATGCCATCGACTACGCGATGGACCTGTACTCCAACTTCAGTTATTTCATTGCCCCCGGGGGAGACCAGTTCAAACAGGTAGATGACCGCCGCGTCTATGGCGGCGAACTGACCTGGGACAGGGCCAGCAACTGGGGCGGCATTCCCGCCACCAATACCCTCGGTGCAGACCTGCGCGTGGACGACATCGACGAGGTGGGGCTGATCAGCACCAGTGCCAGACAATTCCTCGGCAATATTCGACTCGACGCGGTCAATCAGTCCAGCCTCGGATTCTATTGGGAGAATGAACTGCAGTGGACGGACCGACTCCGTACCTTACTGGGACTGCGCCACGATATCTTCGATTTTGAAGTGAACGCACTGGCCGCCGCTTACCCTTCAAGCCTGTCGGCGAACTCCGGCAGCAACGATGCCAACATTTCTACGGCATCACTCAGCATCATGTATGCACTCAATGAGAATCATGAATTCTACGCCAGTATCGGGGAAGGTTTTCATAGCAACGATGCCCGTGGCACCACGATCAGTCGCGACCCGTTGACCGGCGATACCGTGGACCCGGTAGACCCGCTGGTGGCTACCGAGGGTGCCGAGATTGGCTGGCGCATCTATTTCAACGACCGCCTCAACGCCACCCTGGCCCTCTGGCAGTTGGATATTGATTCCGAGCTGTTGTTCGTCGGCGATGCCGGTAATACCGAAGACACCGGCGTCGGCAGCGAACGGCAGGGTTTCGAACTAACGGCCTATTACCAGCTCAATGACAAGTTCGGTCTCGATTTCGAGTACTCCAACACCGACGCAAAGTTTGCCAGCCTCGTTGATGGCAGCGACGAGATACCCGGCGCAATGGATGAAGTGATCAGCGCCGGAATCAATTTCCAGCCCAACGATCAGTTCTTCGCTCACCTGCGTCATCGCCAGTTCGTCGACTACCCACTGGACGGTGGTGCCCGGGCGGCCGGCAGCAGCATGACCAACCTGCGTCTGGGTTACGAGGTGAATGATTCCCTGCAACTTAGTCTGGATGTACTGAACCTGTTTGATTCGGATGATCATGATGTGGAGTATTTTTACGAGTCGCAGTTGGCGGGTGAGTCAGCTCCGGTTGAGGACAATCACTATCATGTGTTTGAGCCGCGGGCGGTTCGGTTTTATTTGCAGTATGGGTTTTAAGTCTTGATGGCAGGAAGACCTTCAGGGAAATGAGTGGGGTTTTGTGAATCTTAAGACTGTTGTGGGGGAGCTGTAGGCTCCCCTTTCTTTATTGCCACGGCTACGGTTGGGAAATTTCGTGCTGTAGCCATTGGGGGTACTGATGGTTTAGTAGCTTAACGATAGGTTGGATGGGGTACTTGCGACTTGACAGCTTAATGGGTGGTTTGGGGGATGTTGATCGATTGAAGGATTCCTGTGGTGCCGTCTTCCGGGAGCCTGGCGGCTCCACCCGGAGAGATTGATTCGGAATTTGCGTGGGCGCAAATTCCTCACGCCTGCGGGGCAGCCATTGGCTGTCTGCGCCACTCGCCTACATGGATGTAGGCGTGCCGAGAATCGCCGGGAGCGATTCCGGCCCGCGGCTTTCGAACTGAGGAGTTCGAACCAAGTGCTCCAGACGTACCAAACCAAAAAGGGAGCCATAGGCTCCCTTTTTGGTTTGGCGCGCCCGGAGCGGGTTAAGTACCTCATTCAGGAGCTAACAACTCGGAAGCCCTAACAAGATCAATGATTTATCAGAACCTAGTTCACTGTCAAAGGTCTATTCTGGTCTACTATTTGGTCTACT
>Ga0181580_10000464_pt1 | contig 30025 bp, 28 predicted proteins | sample 071ome_23_FD_132413 | JGI IMG/M metagenome (GOLD analysis project Ga0181580, IMG submission 132413) | Coastal salt marsh microbial communities from the Groves Creek Marsh, Skidaway Island, Georgia - 071403BT metaG (megahit assembly) | ecosystem: Environmental > Aquatic > Marine > Intertidal... | reverse complement strand
GGTTACCATTGGTGGTGCTTCTACTATGAAATCCACTTTGTATGTTTCCAATGCTACTACTTTGAAATCAACCTTAAATATTGGCGGTAAAACCACTTTGGTAGGTGACTTATCTATGAATGGTAATATGAAATTAGATGGATATGTTGATATAAGTGGCGATTTGTCACTCAATGGTAACCTAACAGTAGTCAAATATGATAATCAAACTATTATCAATACCAATATTAATGACTATTCATTGATTGTTACTGAAGATCTTTCTTTGAACGGTGAGCTTCACATTAGTGGTGATGCCTCTATGAATAATAATTTAAAGGTTGGCAATTCTATTACAGCTTCTCCCGACGAAAATACAACGCATTTTTTTGGTAAAGCTGTTATTGGTTTCAATGGACACGGTAATTATGCTTCATTCGCACATTATGCTAATAATACAACAACTAATTATTCTTTAAAACAAGAAAATAATGGAAGAACTCTAATAAATTGTGCTACTGGCACTAGTATTAATTTTAGAATAAATAATGAAGACTATATGTCACTTAACCAAGACGGTAATGTCGGTATTGGAACGACGAGTCCTCAATCTACACTTGATGTTAGTGGTGATGTCATAATAGGATCAGTAAATAAAAATAGCCAAACGCAATTTCAAGCTAATTTAAATATATTAGAACATTCCAGCAGCAGTCAATCAAGTGCTGTTAAAATAGACATTGGGTCTAGCAATACTGATATAGCTGCCTATAATGACTGTTACAGATATCAACTACGTACGGAACAATATAAATTTCAACCTAACTTAAATGCATCATTCCATATTTCAGAAGTGAACGTTCCGAATGGTACCTATAATGGTTATGGAACAGTAGAGGATGTTTTGACTATTCACAGGGGTAAAATAGGTATTGGAACGGGAACGAAAGCTCCTTCGGTCAAACTTGAAATACACAATACAAGTGAACAAATAAGAGGTCGTTTCTATAATGCGGATATTGGTAATGCCGGTTTATTTGTTTTGAATGACCTCAATTATAATGCAAGCGATAACGGACAACCCACACCAAATGCTTTTTTCTGTTCGAATAATAACTATTCAACGGATGCTAGTAATACCTATGATGAAAGTGATGTTTCATACAATATTGCGGGTTCAATCGGTTTAGGGGCACCTCAGACGTACTCTGGTACTTATGCACAGTACGCACAAATACGTGGATTGCGGCTAGGTGAGTGGGATGGTGGATTATCATTTGCAACAATGGGACCTACGAATGGACAACTAAGTGAAAAAATGAGAATAACAGATTCGGGTAGCGTAGGTATTGGAACGACAACACCTAATAGTAGTTACAAATTAGACGTAAATGGCGATGTAAATGCTACGTCATACAATGCCGCTTCTGATTATCGTATCAAAGAAAATGTTGTTCCTATTTCCGATACATCTTATAATATTGATAACTTAAGACCAGTTACTTATACAAATATCAAAATGGAAAAACAGGATTTCGGTGTAATCGCTCACGAACTTCAAGAACAAATACCTTTCTTGGTTACAGGAGAAAAAGATGGCGAACATCATCAATCTGTTAATTATAACGGTCTTATTGGTCTCTTATTAAATGAAGTTCAACAACTCAAAAAACGGGTCCAAGAATTAGAACAATCCAAACCTTAATTTTTACACCCTTTAAGATTTACACCTTAGGACATTTACAGTAGGACAAAATACAATACATTTCATAACATAATGAACTTATAAAATGTATTTTTTATTTTTTTAACGCACGATTCCAAAAGAACCCAATTTACAACTACAAGTATTTCCGTCTGTATGTCTACTATGTAAAATACATTTACATCCGGTTTTCAGATTCGCACTTGCACTGGCATCACTATCCCACCCACGGTTCCAAATATTCAATGGCTCAGGTGTAGGAACAGTAGGGTCTGCTCTACAAGTCATAGGAACACGATTTGTTCTCAAATTTGTATCCTTACATACTGGAAATGTAGGACAATTGCTAACCGTTTTTTCCATATTAAATATTAATTGTGTATTTGAAGGCACCAATTGATTATATCGGGGTTTTGTGTTAGTTATGCTATTCGATAATGAATATTGCTGATTTTGTGTTAATACATTTGACGCAAATACTGGCGGTTGACTGGTTGTATCATTATCTACACGAAGACGTGTAGACATTTTCTTATGTTTTAAATAATCACTTTGAGACATTTCTTTACGCTATATACATACATACTATATTTTGTATCCATATTTCGTAATTCTTCTTATTCATCTTGTGTGACATACGTATTTTTTTGTAAATTCGTTTTTACTGTATAATAACCTACATATGCTACTAATGTTCCCAACAATGCTCCTACTCCTAATTGTTCTAATGTATGGCGATTATATTTCCACCTTTGATATACCGTTAAACCAGCAATAAATAATTCGCCCAATAGCCACGCAGGTGACTCTTTGACTAAATATAAAAAGGTTAATGACATAAATACCGATTGTGCGTGTGCCGAAGGCATTCCATACATTTCTATTCCGGTATATTCTTCATTCATTACACTTATTCCATCATTTGGACGTGGTTGCTTTATAATCACTTTTGCTAATTTGTTTATTACTATATTGATTATAAATATAACTAAATAGGCACACCAAAAATATTTATTACTCCATAACATCAAAATACCTACCAATAACAATATTAATGGACCCGTAAATCCTATCATATCTATTATGTTTATCATTTTACTTCCTACTTGACTATCGTTCATTTGTAATAAGCTTATTATACATATTATTACAAATATTTTTATTCAAAAAATTATATTACGTTTGTTGCGGTCTATACAATTGCTCGCATATCAAAGAAAAAGACCAATTCGCATTATTGAAATCGACTATATTTCCACGATCGCTTACTAATTTTATACTCATTCGTTGGAGATTTACCGGACCAAAATATTGCCTTTCTTGGTTTTGTAAAGTTCCACCAAATTCTACTATGGTTTCTCCGTTATTTCTACCACTCAATTTTAAGGGTATTACACCAAATACATCACTCGCAAAAGGGGTTGAACCGTATATTTTCGAACTTACATTCCCCGTTGTAGCATTTGTTTCTGAAGCACTCGTATTTGCCGTTGCAGCTATAGATTGAATTTGTTTTTCCGTTAATTTATTATAATCAGTACGGGTTTCTGTATTATATACCTTCTCGCCAGTAGCTGGGTCACATACGAAATTGTTACGTAGTGCATATGATGGCAATGGCACCCCGGTATCTCGCGATGTTATTGTTATTAATCCATCATTTAAATGACTTTGGTTAAAATCATCTATACATAACAAGAAATAATTAAATAACTCTGTGCTTATTCCTGTATCTGCTGTGATTGTTATTACCGATGAATTGTTTATATCTTCATAATTTGATAAATTATATACTGTGAATTCTCGATAACCCAATATCCACCCCAATGTGCTATCCCACGTTGTATTTCTTACACTACTTACACCCGCATAACACTTTACAAAACTATAAGGGTCATAAAAAGATATACGGTAATCTTTTGCTCTGTATTCTTTGTTGATTGTTATACGGAATAATACATATTCAATACCTTCAATTGTCCTTACTGTTATACTTGAACCTTCTCCTGCTGTTCCTATAAATGAATTATTGATTGCTTCAAATAACATATCACGAGTATAACGTATATCTTCATTGGTTTCGGATTTCAATGGAAGTTCTATAATTATATTATTTTCATTTGCCAATACTCCTTCTTCGTAAGCAATTATTTCTATTTTATTCGTATCTTCAGTGAGAGTAATCAAGTTCTGTAAAATATAACTGTTACTTTTTATACCTAACACAGTTGTTCCGTCTTCATCTATACTTGAATAGGATAAATCCGTGAACTGTCTATTTACATCATACACCGATTCTATTGTGCTGTTTAACAAAGGAAAACTATTATCTGTCATCGCATGGTCTATATTCAAATGTTTGTTCCAACTATCAAAATAATAATTCTGTTTTATTGATAATGATAATTTTACTGTTGCTGTTCCGTCTGTTGTGTTCTCTATAAATTCTACATTACTTCCTACTAAATCCGTAAAACGATTGAATTCTACTTTAATCGCCGCTTGTAAATCACTCAAATTCGCATAAGATGCTTCACTCGGCGCTGGTATCAAATAACCGTATGGAATAGGCGAATTATACAATGCCGAACGTCCATAATCTGGTTCAATAATATCGGGGTTAGATACCGAAATATACATCAAATAACTCGAATCTATTACATATGATGTTGTATTTGCTATATTTATTGTATATTCCATCACATCATCCGTTATTGCTGTTATGTTTTCACTTCCAAATAAACCTTTACTACGTAAAATACCTACATTAGTATTTGATAAATCAGTATTGTTTATCATTTCTACGACGTCACTCGATGAATTATATTTTAAATATGGGACATTCTCGTTTCCTATCTCTAAACCGTCTCCTTGTTCCAATTGAAAAATTGTATTTGTAATACTATAGCTAATGTCTTCTAAAAACTGGATTGCATAAGTTTCCTCCGTTAATTGTTTATTTATATTTAATTTCAAAGTCGCATGTACCATATTGTCATCATCTACAACTATGTTTAGTTTGGAACCGGCAAATATATATTCATTATTACTATCCGTAAAATTTGTCAATAGGCTATTTATCTCATTAAATAAAAAACCACTGCCTATTATATTACTATCATTTGTTACATATAAATTGTAACTTAAATCGCTACCTACATCATTATCATCTTCTTTTGCTATTACAGTCAATATTTTATTGCTTGGTAATGTATAACTATTTTTTAATTCAAAAGTGCTTGAAATTGAGTATATTCCTTCGGTTAATTCGTATGTTTCATCAAACCCCATTTCCTTATTAAAGACTGTGTTTGTAAAATCCACTTTATATTTTCCCGTTGTAATTGTTCGCAAAATATCAAATTGCATATAAAAACGACCATTGGCATCCAAATATGCATTACTTGAACTTAATATCTCACCATTACTCGCATCTGTTATACGTTTATTTATTTCTTGTATATATGCGTTTACATTATAAGACAAATCCGTATTTGGTATATCTATTCTATAGTCATTTGTGCTTACATCATATCCAGGTTCTATATTTTTCAAATAAATATATGGAGATGTTTTTATAGCAAATTTATCTGTTTGCTGAACTAATGGTGGTATTTCTGAATATATATCATTTAATACTACCGTCTTATCAATAAATTTAAAACACGATGTTGTTCCCGTCCAAATCAGTTCCGGTGTATCTTCACTTATAGTTTCATTTGGAAATTTTACACGTATTTTTGAATTCGCTACGTTGTTTGTTGTCATTCGATTCGGTTTTATATGTAGTTTAAAGTATGAATTGGTTTCTTTGTCTATGCGTTCTACTCTTGATTCGTCGTTCAAATATTGGTTTTCACTTATTACTTTGTTTATATTATTAAAAATCGCAGCACGTGTATATTTCAAACCCATTGTTAATGATAATGTTACCGGTATTGATAATTCTAATACTTCCGCTGTGCTATTGGGAACTCTTATGAATTTCTCTACAATAAATGAATTGTTCGCACTCGTTATTTTATATCTAAATGAATCTTTTGCACTTGTTAGCGGTAAAGCGTTTTCACCATCTAAATCGAAAAAATTGTAAGAAACATCTTTAAAACCTAAAAAACTTGGAATACTTTGGGAACGATTTACAAAATAATCTATATCATTTGGCGGTTCAGGTGTAGTCCATCCCGGAAAGTTCAAATAATAACTTGTTTCATTATATTGTTTATAAATTTCCGTATTTGTCGTAATTAATGAACTGTATTTATTATATTCCATTGCTGTAGCACCAAAATCTACATCAGTATATGTATTCTTCACTGTTGTTATACTGTCATTGATGGCATCTGATAATTCCGATGGTGAATAATTTCCCGGCGTTATTTCTATTTGGTAATCATGGTTACCATTATCTATTCCCGGCACGTTTCCCTTTAATATAAAAAAATTACTTCCAAAACTAGAATTTATAGTCCACCATACATAAGGTATTTCTACCGAATATAATTTCATCGATACCACATCTTTTATCGGTTCTGATAAATTCAAGGTGAAATCCGTAGATAAACTTCGCTTGTCTTGTCTGTATTGACTATCTATAGTTACTACTCGTCTTACCGTTTGCTGTAATAATGGATTCAACTGTCCTTTCGCATATTCTAAATCTTTGGTATAATTCATTACTTTATCCATTCGTTCTTTACTTGGTGCCAAATATTTATCACTGGCTAAGTTCCCCATGATGTCCTCATTTGTTGGTTCATTTGTCAAATCAATTATTTCTTCGCCTTCCTCACCATCAATCCCTTCTATTATATTCTCATCTTCATCATCACTTGTTTCGAAAAAATGTTTATAGATATCATCAAAAAAGGTGGCTAATATTTCAGAATCCTCATTCTCTATACCCTTGTATTTATTTATTTGTTGTACTATTTTCGCCTCTAATTCACGGTCAGTTGGACTTGTTAAATCTAATATTTCGAATAATTCTTTATCTGTATAACTATTTACGTCGTATATATCCTTTTTATTTTGTTTATCTTCCATATATACTTATAAATACAACTTCTATATACTATTCACGCTATTTATTTGTTTCATTTACTAATAAACGTTCTTTAAACATATTTCCTATGTATTTTATCAAATCCAATTGTTTTGACAGTGTAAATAATAACTCCGTTGGAAAACTTTTTAAACCTTGACCTCGTTTCATATGTTTATTTCCTCGAAAACATAATATATCGAATATCTTCATAACTAAATCTTCTTCTTCTGTCATTTCGCTACGGTCTATACGCGTCTTTCCTATAAATGAATATCTATTATAATTCCCTTTCGAATATACGTTCAACTTACCATTTACTGATTGATTTCGAATCAATCCTATTCCGATTATTTTATTTGTATCATTATTCATTTCCAATATAAATATGTTCGTGTCTATCATTATTGATTTAGATATAGGGTCCGGCGAACAATATATACAACCTATATTCTTATGCTTCTCCCTATATAGCTCATTTTCTCGCCACGTTGATTTCGTAAAACGACTTGTTAATATGTGATTTCTCATATTTTTCTTGAATTGTCGTAATTGTTTTCTATGTATTTGACTCGTCGTTGATATTTCCGTTGTCATTTTGTTCTATTTGTTCTTGCTATCTAATTACTTTGTATTTAATCAATTTTTTGGTTTGATTTCTCTTTTTTTTTTCTGCGTATAATCATATTATGATGTATTCAGATATTTCTAATTCTAGTATTAGTGTCTCTACTATTGACCCTATACTGTTAGAATCGAATCAATCTACATCATCCGATGATACCAATAGTAACTCCGACGATAGCAATAATCTATCTAAACCGGTTATTATTAAAGTCAACAGCACTATACCCCTACATACTGATAATATTGAAAATGAACCCTCCTTACAATCCTATACTGATAACCATTTTGTTACCTTATCCAATCGAGACCTTGATAAATTAAATAATAATGACCTGTTTTTTAATCCGGATTTTTCTAATTCGGGTAGCAATAGCCCCGTTCTTTCAACGTTAGATAGCAATCACGCAAGTAATAATAATAGCGACGATGAACGTGATGATAACACCAGCGAGAAATATAATAACACCGCCACATCACACAATAATAAAGACAAATACACAAAACTCAATACAAACGACATCGAAAAATATGTTAAAAAATATTATACCAATTACCTCGTCGATAAATATGCCAATGAACTCGATATTTTGACTACCTTTATTCGAGGACAAAAAAATTTATACGAACAATGCAGAAATATTACCCAACAGAAACTTACCTTGTTGGTATTTCCCGCTATTACGATTGCTGCTTGTGTCACCATTATTTCACCCTTTATTGAATGCGATTCTATTAATACCAATATCATTACCGCTCTTAATGCAGTTGTCACCTTATTTATTTCATTAGTTGGACTTTTAAATCTTGAATCTTCCTGTGAAAAATATCTCATACTCGCATCCTTATTCGATAATGTTGAAACAAACCTCGAACTCGCTAGCACAAAATTAATGGTTATGAAAAAAGAAAAAGATATATCCGACTTGATTATTCAAAAATTCAATGAAGTTGAAGATAAAATCTCGGAATATAAACTCATTACCCAAATACTTGTGTTACCCGAAATTAAATCATTGTTCCCCATTATTTCACACGTCAACGTTTTTTCTTTTATTAAAAAAACCGAACTTATGAAAAGAGGACTTGTCGAAAAATTACGGGATGTTAAAAATGAAATCTATTATATTCAATATAAATTTCAACGTAGAGAACAAATTCATAAACTTAAAATGTCTGCTTCACATAATAATACAACCCAAGTGTCTATTGAAAAAAACAACCCCGAATATAAACGGGAACAAGCTCGATTAAATCAACTTTATCAACTCAAAACGAATATTACCAACGAAATTGTTGAACTTCAAAACGCATATACCATTATGGATACCATCTTTTATAGAGAAATCTCTCTTGCCGAAAAAAAACAAAACAAATGGTGGTTTTGTCTATTTTGTTTCTATTTTAGTAAATCCTATGATAATGAAACCTATATGAATGACCTCATACAAAATCTTTCACCTAGTCTTAGAGAATTGATTACCTATTAATTTATTTTTAACGTGCCGGACATATTTTCCAATACCATGGCATATCATATACCAAATTTACCTTTCCTAATTCATTCATGTGTTCCAACATTTCGGTTGCTTTACTATTCTTCGTATTCCATCTTATTTTTATAATTACCCTTTTATGCTGCGGGTCTTTATAAAGTGGAAATTCATTTAACTTCTCTACTGAACCTATCTTCATATTGTAAATAATATCCGCTATATATTTCTTTGAAATATTCAAATCTACACGTGGTATACATATTGTTGTTGTTGTCATTTTAGTTTTGTATGTATCTTTTATAAAATTGATGAAAATCAATTTTATAAAAATTGGTATCCCCCCATTTAAACCCACTATGTAGGTTGCTGTTTCGGTTAAAATTCTAATAATTAACAATTATGGTGTATAATTTATATACTTATTAGTTTTTTATTTTTGCTGTTCCGAAACATATTTTATATGTTTTTACCTTTAAATTCCTTTTTCTTATAATAAAATTAGTTTAAAAATGTATATTTTTTTATTTCCATATTCAAAATAATGTCTATTCACGATATTTTAGACGATTCTTGGCTTCAAGAACAACAGAAAATTCAAGACATAAAACACAATTATTGTAAAGAATCTATGGATATGATTTCTGTTTATTCCATTTTTATTAATAATGATAAAAACATTGATAAAATTGTTAATTCCGAAATTACTCTCTCTTCCAACAACAATGATAACAAATACATACCAAAGGAAACTTTACTACACCTTATTCAGAAAAACAAAGAATACAATACCAACAATAACAAATCCACATACAAACTTCTTGATATTGCTTCCTTTTTTGTTACTATAGAACCCGAATACATACAATCCTTTTCCAAATCTAACGATACATCCTTCTCAAATGATTTTTTCAAATTTCATCCTTCCGTTGATGATATTATTGTCCCACAATCCATTTTTATATTCCATAAAGTCAATGCCATCTTTATTACCTTCCAAGAATGCATTCAAAAATCCAATAAATATACCATCAAATCCATCTTAAAAACGAAACCCAATAAAAATACCAAGTTCTCTAACACCAAAAAAGTCCAAATTAAAACACAATTCAATGAATCTTATAATAATTCCTATGTTAAACACAAAAAAACACGCAGAAACGTCCGGTAAATGGAAATTTATGTCATTGTTCTCTATCCTACAATAAAAATGATATAGATATATTAATTTATTATCAATATATCTGAATATGGATTATATCGACTTCCCACCATTGCCTAACAACTATAATTATGATGATTTTTTTCGAGATGAACTCGTTTATTTCCACTTTCATTCTACACGTGCCAAAAATTATACCGATTTTTGCTACTTTTCCAACCGGTTTGACAATGTTCTCGATGTTTTGAAAAAACAATTACATCTTAATCCTCAAAACAATCTTCCTTATTTACAATTGTTCTATAAACTCATTGCCAATACCAGAGATATTCATTCCGGCAAAGGTGAGCGGGATTTCTCCTATATGATGCTGTGGAAACTATACAAGTATTTTCCCTCACTTTCTACTTATCTTTTATATCGATTTGTTAAACAAGTTCCAAACCAACCTTATACTTACGGCTGTTGGAAAGACATTAAATATTTCTGTGATTTCATTTACTCCCATAGTTCGAAAAAGGAAAATGACCCCCTCATTACTATTTGTGTTGAACTTATTAATACACAACTTAAAGATGACTTGCAAACTTGGAAATTCTCCGAACACGCTATGGACCCTCGGTTTATATCCAATGTCGCAAAATGGATTCCCCGTGAAAATAAAAAATTCAGTTGGCTTTTTGATTTGTTAGCTATCCACTGGGGCGTTACTAACCATCCGCATATTATGAATACCGCCAACAATATTAATTCGCAAATTAAAGCTTCTAATAAATACAAGCTATTGTATAGAAAAAATGTTTCTTACATGAATAAAGCCATTGACCCACTCGAAATTAAATTATGCGCCAATCGTATCCATTTAATTGAACCTAGTAATATTACCCTTTGTAATATGGATAAACATAAACACATCATTTTTAATGATTCCGATAATCCACACAAGATTTCGTGTAGCCAAAGGATTAAGGACTATATTATTCACAAATATTCCAATTGTAAACACGATATTAGCAACTTTTATAAATATAATACCTCTTCTTCTCTACCCATTTATTACTATGTCAAAAATGCTATTTCGTTTATTGAAAAATATGACTGCGCCGATAACTCCGAATATCAGATTCTAAACAAACAATGGGCTTATCTTTCCGACTACATTTTTGATAACAATGTCGACAATTTTATATTACCTATTATTGATATTTCTTCTTCTATGAGGAAACACGATGATGACCCTTTTTATGCTGCCATCGGTTATGCCATTCTATTATCCCAACATAGTTTTCTTCATAACAGAATTCTTGCTATTGACAATGTTCCGATTTGGATTAAATTCGAACCAAATATGACCTTTATTCAAAAGGTTAAGGTTACTATACAGAATATTTCATCTCTGTATTCTACCGAGTCGTCTTATACAGATGCTTTTCACTTTATTGGACGCTCTCTTCTTCATAATAATCTCTCTTATAATGACATTGAAAAATTACAATTTGTCGTCTTCTCTACGTTTTCACAATTCAAAGAACACGATGCTAACATATACGACCTTATTACCGATACGTTATCGTCTTATACTAAAGCCAGACCATATATTACCTTTTGGAATCTATCCAAATATGATAACATCGTAATTCCTTCTTCCGCTAATCAAGCTAAAACCAAATTGCTATCTGGCTTCTCTTCACATCTTGTAGACCATTTACCTATTCATTCGAATATCGAATATTATACGCCCTATACATCTATGTGTAAAATACTGAATCGTTATCAATACAATGTCCTCGATGAATATATTCACAATATTATTGTATGAAACCTATATTGGTGGATTTGATAATGGTTTTATAAATGTTTTATAATTATATAAAGACTTTTATTAAGATTTATATAATACTATGCCGAAAACGGAAATTGATTACTCAAATACTATATTTTACAAAATTTATTGTAAAGATGAATCCATTAACGAACTTTATATAGGTCATACTACGAACTTCGTTCAACGCAAACACGCACACAAAAATAGCTGTAACAATGAAAAATCTCCTTGCTACCCTCTCAAAGTATATAAAACGATTCGTGAAAATGGCGGCTGGAACAATTGGACTATGGATATTATCGCATTCCATAACTGTAAAGATAGTTACGAAGCACGCAAAACCGAACAGGAATACTATGATAAACTAGGTGCTACTCTTAACAGCATTCAACCTCTTCCTCCCAGAAAATCCGTAGCTACTGTTACCATCCAAGAACAAACGAATCCAAAGGTATTTGATGGAACTTCTTTTAAATATAGATGCGAAAAGTGTGATTTCAATACAACTAAACACAGTAATTATATTGTTCATTTAAATACTAGAAAGCATAAAAAGGTTACAAATGGTGACAATAGTTTAGAAAGTAATTATAAATGTCAATGTGGAAAACAATACTTTTACCGTCAAGGATTATACCGTCATAAGAAAAATTGTAATAATAATACTGAAGACAAAGAGAATAATACCAACATTGACAAATATGAAATGTTAATAGAGATGTTAATGAAAGAAAACCAAGAATTCAAACAATTACTAATAGACCAAAGCAACAAAATAGCAGACCAAAGCAACAAAATGGCAGACCAAAGCAACAAAATAGCAGACCAAAGCACAAAGATTATGGAATTGATATGTAAATTAAACAATAAATAATTTACGCAAAAACTGAATTATAAATTCAAGAAAAAAGTTGGGCGAAGATTTGGAAATTGGACATTTTTAAAATGTCCATTTTCATTTTCTCGAAGATTAAATTTATAAATAGTGTATTTTTTGGGTGGTTCTTACCAGAATGCTTTTATTTTCATTTTTTATTGTAAAAAACTGTTACCATAAAAAATTAAGTATATTATGCTGAAAATGATATAGGTACTAAATCTATTAGTATTATATACTAATATGACTAATAGATTTAGTACAAAAATAGGGTCTGAAAGTACGACTAAATATATTTGTGAACTATGTGACTATTCTACGTGTAGAAATAGTCACTACGAAAGACATTTACGCACTAGTAAACATATAAAACTAACGAATCCTAACGAATTAAGTACAGAAAGTACAAAGACTTATATATGCGCATGTGGAAAAGAATATAAACATATGTCTAGCTTATGTAAACACAAAAAGGAATGTAATTATAAAGAAAATACCGATAATACATACAGTGACAATGATAATATACGTATTAATAAAGAAGATACAAACGTAGGAGAAAAGTATGAAATGATAATACAAATGTTAATGAAAGAGAACCAAGAATTTAAGCAATTGATAATAGACCAAAACGAAAAGATGATGGAAATGGCTGGAAATATGGGTAACAATCATCATAATACAACAACAAACAGCCACAATAAGTTCAATCTCAACGTATTCCTCAACGAACAATGTAAAGACGCAATGACCTTGAAAGATTTCGTTAAGAATATGGAAATATCAATGGACGAGTTCATACAAACAGGTGAAATAGGATTTGTAGATGGATTGACACAAACTATAATCAAACGCATTAACGATATGGATCTTTATGATAGACCAATTCATTGTACGGATTTAAAACGTGAAACAGTATACATTAAGGACGAAGAGAAATGGGAAAAAGACCCCAATAAAGAGAAATTACGAAAGGCAATTAAAGGCGTGGCATACAAAAATGAACGAATACGTCCAATTTGGTATGAAAATACACCAGACGCAGCGGTCCTTGGGACACAAGATTGCGAAAAGTTCTTTAAATATTCAGCAGCAGCACTTGGTGGCGCAAGCACAGAACAACATAGGACTTTTGAAGATAAAGTAATGAAAAACATTCTCAAAGAGGTCACTATTGATAAACAGATGAACTGAAAGAATAATATTATATTTTACATAATATTATTGAAAAATCCTATGAAATAATTTGCGTTATTACCGTAAAGCTTCATATACCTTGGTTTCTCTTTGTAAATTATTTTGCATTGTGGTTAATATATTCTTTTTTATCATATTCTTTTTTTCTTTGCTTAATAGAACGCCATCTAATAATTTCATCAGTTTTTTATTTTCACTGGAACTTACATTTGTAAAAATTGTATTTACTTTCTCTATAATCTTGCTACTATTATCACGTTCATCTGGTCTTGATAATATTATATCTTCCAGTATTTTTTTATAGGAACGCCATTTTGGTAAGTCCATATTTGTGTTTTTTAATTCCAATACTTCGATTATTTGTAAATAGGTAGCAGATAAAGCGTAACTGTCCCAGGTGGATACGTTTTCTAACAAACTTTCGGCTACTTCCGCCCATTTCTTGCCGATAAACCCATTGAAATAATCGTGTAGTTTTTTGTTATATTCGCCTCTTTGTTTTTCGGATAATAAATCGGTCATCACAGTATTTTTTTTAATGAAATCGGTAATTACTTTGGTTATTTTCTCCTTGGTTACCATTCCATCTTGCCACTTTACGGCTTTCTTTTCTTCATAATCTAAAAATCCTAACATACCAGGAGGAATAATTTCCGATTCTAATTCATTCGCCATATACGTTAACATACAGATATCAATACACCAAGGTCCGTAATCAGGTCCATAAACAAAAAACGTATCTTTATAATTGTTTTTATTCAAGTCTGTAATTTCAGATGACAAACCAAAATCAATTATAATTGGATTTTTTGTATTATCGTCAATCATTATATTGTTTTCTTTAACATCCATATGGACTATTCCAGCAGCATTTAATTTATCAAAACCCACTAGTAGATTTTTGTAAGTGTCAACTAATATACGTATTAACTGTTTGGGATTTCTATCAACTGTATTTAAAATGTATTTTGATAAGGTATCTTTTCCTACATATCTTAATTTATTTGATTCATACTCCATAGTATCGTCTTCATTTATAAACTCGCATTTTTTTAGCTTATCTTCTTCCATTTTTGCTAATGATACTTCACATGTCTTTAAAATGGGAGCAAAATAGTCTTTATAATTATCTATCTTCTTTATTTTTTTACCTAATTTTGTTTCTTTTTTTGAAGTAGACGCAATCTTCTGTATTTTCGTTATATATCCTTTCTTTGTTGGACTTCCTTTACAGGTAAAGCCAGGACGAAATATACATCCATAACTTCCTTGACTTATTAAATCTGTCATACTATACTATATAATCACCCTACAATAAAAAAGAACGTGTGGCTCTTTTTATTTTTTTATTGTTCTATAGTTTATTTTTTGTTTTCATTACTTTTGTTATTTATTACTTTTCCAAACTGACCTTGATTTTGTAGAAGCGATTTTTATAAATTTTCTTCAATCTATCCACAGCAGATTGGTTTTGAATACGACGTTCTTCAGCAGTTTCTGCCTTTTCACCGATTAGTTCATCTAACACTTCGGGGTTTTCCTTGATATATACTTCAAAACTTTTGGAAGGTGTAAAATGACTTATAACTTTTTCATTATCATTGATATCTATATTTCCATTTATTTCACGAATTATTTGGACGTCCATTTCTTTCAAAATAGTCTTTGACATACTTTCATACTTCTTACGTGCTACGGGTGTGGTTGTAGGTTTGTGTATCTTTTTACTATAATAATAACGAGAACTTTTATATAATCGGTCCATTATGTCTCCTTCCATTCCTTCTTTTACTAAACGACCTACTTCTTCTTCCAACTTACCTTTGATTTCGTCGTCTTTTATCCAGTTATTCCAAGACTCCTTATAATCTTTACTTTTTTCATATTGATGTTCCTTAGTAAAATCCATTAATAATTCACTTACTTCCTTACTGAACTTATAACGATTTGTCTGTAATTTCAAATTGTTATATTGATTTTTTGTTTCGGTTAGCATTTCCTTATTGGTTTGGATTTTATTTGCGGAGGTTGCTTCACAGGACATTGTTACTTTTGAATAAATTATTTTAATATTAGTTACTTGTTTATATATAATGAAAAAGTTTTCAATTTTTTATATTTCAATGCAACATTGAAATATAAGCGCTCTCTATAGGGATCGAACCTATGGCCTCACGATACATGCTCGCAAATTCTCTTTGCGATTAACAGTCGTACGCTCTAACCGACTGAGCTAAGAGAGCAAATTTATTGGGAAACACACTACCCCTCACACTGGTGATGTTATATACATATTCCACCACCAAACATATACGTCTGTTAATCTTTATATCTATTTATTACAATATATTTTTGTATATGAATTATATTATGAATAGTCCATTTGATAATAACACACATAGTATCCTTTATTTAGAACCTTTTCTGAATACTTTTCATAAAACATATCAGAATATAATCACTCTGGATTCTATTCCGGCGGGACCTTTGGCAGAGTTGGTTACTCCTATTTCCAACAATAAACTTTCGCCATTTCAACAAATGAATTCTATATCTACACAACCGGGGTGTATGAATGTCCTTTTACGATATCCCAAAACATCAATAGGGTCGGTATCATCTATCAAAAATAGCGATTATTTTATGGGTGCCGATGATATTCCTTCTATTTTTTCTTATTTGAGTTCGAATGGGTATACAGTTGATACACAACTCACAAAGATGTTATTTAAAAGTGATGTAGTGAATGGTTCATCACAAAATCGACTATCTGGTAATAAAAAAATGATTTGTATGATACGTTATTCTACTTGATTTTTCTTGATTTTATTATATAGCGATGCCTTCTTATAGTAAATCATTATTCACGAATGATAGTCTTCCTACTAATGAACGTTCATTGATTACCCCAATTACATTATCATTTGCGAGTGCTTTACAGTTTGTTTCCACAGCATCAGCACAAGAATTAGGGTTCTTAACCGTAGCATACCTTGATATTATTCGTTTTATACAAGCGAATTATAGTAGTAAAATCGCAAATCGCCAATATGAAAATATACCTACGGATTATAACCAATTTACTAGTATTGTTTCTACATTGAACGAGATGAGAGCGAAAACTGCTAATAATACGATTCTATTATTACTTCAGATTGCCGAGGATTCGATTCGAGGCGCTTTCAATTCATTAGCAATATATGGTGATAACTTGTTACTTGAAATCGAAAAAGCAGATTTACAAAAACAAGTTCAAGAAATTATTACAGAACAAAACGTTGAAACAACCCAATCTACTATATCTACAAGCACAGTAACCATTACACAAACATTTCAGTTGGCTGCTGTATTCAATTATTATATACGTATTTATGGTTCTCCGGTTGTAGGGGAAGGTTTTGACCCAGTTAAAATCGCTTTCCTTATTTATATTTTAGAAGAAAATGGCATTGACCCTTATTCTTAAAAATTGATTTTTTATTGTTATTTTAATATTATCAAAATAATAATGTCATCTCCTTATTGTAAAACTTGCCATAATGCTGGCAAATCGTATACGGAATATACTAATCATTGGACGAGGGATAAACCCGGACCCGATGGAACTATAATTTGTCCTACTATTTTGAATTCTCTTTGTTCTTATTGTAATGAAGTAGGTCATTGGAAAAAGTATTGTCCTGCCCTTATACGTAATAAAAATTATTACGCCAGTAATAAAAATACCTGGGCGAATAGACTTAAGAAACCGGTTCCACGTTCTACTCCCAATTTACCTTTGGTTGCTCCATCTAAACACGATTCGAATATAAATACTGATATTGATGTTTCGGTTACACCACCAAGTGAAGATAATACCAGACCCCCATCTCCAGATTATCCACCACCGGCGGTTTATCCACGTCCGGGTATTGATTTTGAAATATTATACTATTAAAATAAAGTTATCATAATACAAAATAGATATAAATATATTTTCATAGTATCTATATCTCTTTTTTATTATGATAACTAGAACTAACGTTTGCTCTTTTTTGAAGCGGGCATATTCATCTACGTCCGTTTTGTTGAAAACTAAAAAGACGAATAAACTCCACAATGAATTATTAGAAAAGACATTTCATCAAAAGATTACTTCCTATAATCCCAAATCAGAATTACAAAGCAAATATGTATGTGCTTTGAATGATGATGATTCGCCGATTGTCATTTCCTTGGGTCCGGCTGGATGTGGAAAGACGTTTTTTGCGTGTATTTCCGCAATTCATTCTTTAAAGAAGGGTATTACAAACAAGATTGTTATTACTCGCCCGGTTGTCCCTGTTGAAAATGAAGATATTGGATTCCTACCCGGGGATATTCAGCATAAAATGGACCCTTGGACTCGACCTATTTTCGATATTTTTTCCGAATTCTTTTCACAAAAAGAAATAAAAAGTATGATTTCGAATAGAGTTATTGAAATTTCTCCATTGGCTTATATGCGAGGAAGGACTTTTAAAGACACTTTTATTATTGCGGATGAAATGCAGAACTCTACCCCCTCACAGATGCTTATGTTATCTACCAGAATTGGCGAGAATTCAAAACTCGTTATTACTGGAGATCTTAAACAAAGTGACCGCAATAATCAAAATGGATTGTTTGATATTATTCAGAAAATTAAATCATATTCTGCTTCCAAAAATAATATAAATATTTCTATGATTGAAATGGATATACACGACGTTCAACGTTCTCCAATTGTGAAACAAATTATAGACATTTATAGTTTTAAAGAAGAAAATAAGACTATGAACCCACCACGTAAATATTCTACCAATACTGCTATTGATTTTCATGATATTACAAAGTATTATTCACCAAGCACATATTCAATTACTAGTTATAGACCCTGGACGTTGGATGTTAAATAAATAATTTTTAAAATCATATAAAACATTGTTTTTATTACTATATATCATTATGTCTACTAACCATTCTAATTTACTTACGTGTAAATGTGGCAAAACATACAAAACGAAACAACCTTATATTAAACATATGCATAAATGCCAAGCCAATTCCGATAATACGGATAATACTGATACCGCATCTACGGTTTCCGATGATGATAATGATAATGACAATGACAATACCAATGAAGAGCCTCCACGGATTAATAGGAGTTTGGCACCAGATGCTGAATACTTGGCACAAATAGATAATGATATGAGAAATGACCTTCAAGATTTTATGAATACGAAAGGACCTTACCCCGTTAAGGAACCTCTCGAAGGTGAAAATATTACAGTCAATACTCTTGTTATTGAGACACTTTTAAAAACGGTTTTATCACAAGTATTGTTACATCATCATAAACATACTCAAAGTATTGCGGAACAAAACGCAAAACTCATCGAAGAAAATAAAATGCTTCTGCGTATGGTGAGAACTCTTGTTTATAACAAAAATAATATTAAATTTGAAGTTGATATTGAAAGTGATAATAATAGCGATAATAATAGTAATCAAGATATGAACGACGATGTTGATAATAATGACGATGATAACAGCAATACATCGAATGATGGCTTTTGAATAAAAAAATAATAAGTGGCATTACTTCCATTTATTATTTTTTGATTTTTTGACTGTTTATTTTTTTGTAACATATTTTTTAAAGTTATACTTTCTCTTACATGGTAACTTACCTAATCCTGGATTCTCTTCTACGAAAGGTCTTGTTGTATTCGACATTTTATGATATATTCTATCTACGTATATATCACCAACCGTATTATCATCATACATAAAATCATTTTTTATATGTTCGATTAACAACTCTTGGATTTTTGAATACATTTTCCATTCTTATAATTTGCTTGTAAAATATTTATATACTAATATTTGGGGTTTTGTTTTTCAATTTTGTAGAATTATAGGTAAATCGTTACGAACAAAATTACATTCACCTTCTTTATTCCATTCTACTTGAAGTGTTTTTATTTCTACACCGCATTTCCACGCATCTATTACTGCTTCCTTATATACCAAATCGATATTTGATGGTTGAAACTGTTTTACATCTGTCCTCTGAATGATAAAACATAATATTGCCCTTTTTTCACTTGTTGCTACGATTTCTTTTAATTCGTTTATATGTTTCAATGCTCTTGGACTTACCACATCTGTGCTATTCTTTCTGTATCCGTCTGGAAAATATGATATTTTTTCATCTTGCTTTGCTTCTTCTATTTCCTTTTTGTAATTCTTCTTCTCTTTCTTGGGGACATCTACGTAATCTGCTAAGGGAACGCTTTTGATTTCCATCACAAATTCACGTCCGTTTTCATCTATTCCTGTAAAATCAAATCGGGAATTCATTAATTTGGTTTCTCTTCTATACGATTGTATGTTTATCAAACCTTCTACGCAGTTCTTTTGAAGACATAATTCGGCGATGGTTTCTCCTAGTTTGGGATTTATACCTATGATTATTTCTCGTTCTGGATTTCGGTCTTCAGTCAATATTGCTAATTCTACACGATGAGAACATTTGGTTTTTCCACTTGTTAATTCTGATAATATCACTTTCTTACCTTTCTCTGCTAATCCACAACAACCCAATGAAGGTGAATGACACAGGTCTTCCTCTTCATTATCTTCTATTTTTATGTCCGCCACATAAGGCGTCTTACATACCTTTGATGGACGACTTGTTATCAAACCCTCTTTCACGCCACTTAAACTGAAAAGATACATTGTTGTTGTTATTGTTGTTGTTATTTATTTACTTATATTTAACTATAATATTTTGTTTATCAATTTTATAGCAGTATGAAATGGGATTTTACTAAGTGGCCTTTTGAATGGTCCTATCATAGTGACGATAATATTATTTCTTCTTATTACCCTATTTATGATGAACCCGATGATAAACCGGATAAATCTTGGTCTTCATACATTTGTAGTTTCTTTTGTTGCTTTTCAAAATAATTATGTTTTTATATTCTATATTATGGACTCTGTTAGTTCCCATCAATTTCATATGTATTTCCATAGCACTATACGTAATATTGGTGTATACACTACATTAGCATATGGTTCTTTAGCTTATTCACGAGCATATAGAGGACAAAATTCCATTTATGATGTTGTTCTCATTTTTATTAGTATCGCATTTATTGCTATTGCTTTCTTTATTAATTACATGTTACATCAGGATATTCAGTCTTTCATTCTTAAAAACAAGGATACTGAAGCACAACAATTACTACATATTTCACAAGCCATTTTTGGCATTCATACTATTCTCGTCTTACTTGGGTTCTTTACTTTTTTACGTTCTATAAATATGGTTTAAAATAATAGCGTTTTCCATACTTCGGCACGGTTTTTCCAACTACACCGTTCAGCATATTCTTTCCCTTTTGTTCTCATTTCTCGTTTTGTTTCTTCTGTTAGATTCAATAATACATCTATTTCATCACCCTCTTGTACTTGTATTCCATATTTATCTATTGTATATGGCAAACCTGCTTCTGGATAATATATACAAATCACTTCACTCATTAACATTTCCAATGATACAATACAAGACGTTTCTTGGAAATTATTACACGTGTATAACCAATATTCCGCTTTGTTTGTTTCTTCATACATTAATTCGGGACTTAGTTTACCCAAATAACGAATACTATTATCACTATCTATTTTCCTTTTTAGTTCTTCTTCCCTTTCGTTTGTAGGGAATGGGGTATATGTCGAAATATGTAATGTCGCATCTGGTATTTTCTTTAAAATACTCGACCATAGTTCTATCAATCTGAATAATCCTCTCTCCGGACATGATGTATAAACGAATCTATTTTTTATCTTTTCTACATTTCTTCGGATTTTATCTGGTATAATACCATTATTTATTATGGATATTTTGTTTTTCAATACTGGATATATCTCCGCATATTTATCTTTATGCCATTTTGTTAAGCATACGACTCCATTGATATAATTATCCCATTTTTTTAGAATTATATCACTTTCCATATTACTACCATAAGGTAATAAATACGTGTCATGAGCCCAGATATAAGACCTATAAAACGAACATTCTTTAAACATTTCATAAAACGCAATATATCTCGATACGATTACAGTATGAAATGGTATTTTTGTAATTAAATCATCCAGATTACATAAATGAATGTATTGAATGTTTTCCATTGTTTCTTCTTCTACATCCCCCGAAATATATATATTGTATTCTTTCGGTAAATATTGTGTTATATATGCTACTGCGGTTTCTGAACCACCCAATCCTTTTTTTAACATTGTCGTGTAATTCCATTTATCATAAGCGAATCCGGTATAAATTAATATGTTTTTTGAATTCATACATTCTTCTTTTGAAAATTTACTCGGTTTCATTGTTACAGCATTTAAAGTATATTTATTTGTATTTATTCCGTTTATACTATACACGTTGCTAGATAAGAAATCATATGTCGATAAATGATACCCAGACCTGTGTAAAAACTCCATATATTCATTTGCCAAATTTATAAAGTATGTCCGATTTTCTTGAATATAAGGCAGATAAAATTGTAAATTATAAATAACATTTCGTATATACCATTCATTTATCATTTTTTGCTTTTTTATAAAAATTATCTCATACATTTTAAGACCACACTTTCGATCTTTTATTCTGTCAGCAATAATAATCATATAGTATGGAACGTAAAAATTATATCGATTCGGGTCGGCAAACTGCTTTGTTGATAAATTCATTGTTAAATAATTATTTTCATAGGAATCTTTTACTATTAAATAATAATTATACGCCACAGTATACATATCATTACAACAATAATGCACTAATAATTCATATAAACAATCTACACGCTCGGGGTCATATTTGAAACTCTCTACCAAATAGTAGATTCCCGTCTCCTTTTCGTTTATTTTATTATAACAATCATATAGATTTTTACAAGCATCGTATTTTTCTTGACACCATTGTTTCTCGTGACTCAATACGATTTTATACCATTTTATTGCTTCTTTGGGATTTCCGTGATCTCGGTAACTATTCGCACAATAATATGAATAACGCATATATAAGTCGTCGTTTTCACTTTTCGCTTTCTTATATTCAGACTCTAATAGTAAAGCATCTTTTAAGTATTTATTTGGGTCATTGCTACGAGAACCACTTCTACCCTATACTACATAATAATCTCCTTCCAATGTTGTTAGACCCAATGTTGGTTCTAAACAAGATAAATATTCGTGTATTACTGAAAAAAAGGCAAACTTTTTATGATTGTTTATTAATAAACTACGAGCATATGTTATATCCTCATGAGAACCTATTTTTATTCTATATTCATCATACTCCACCTTAGTAGGCATTACTATATTTCCTTCTATTTTATCATCAGCATCAAATATAAATAACAAATCGGTTTTTTTGTAAGCACGTTTTAACGCTAATGAACGATTGTGAGCGAAATTTTTCCATTCGTCTATATATAGTTCTCCTCTTATACCTTTTGTTTCGAAGAATTCCTTTATTATTTCTTTTGTGTTATCACTCGAACCCGTGTCACATATTACCCAATAGCTAAAATGGATTTTTTCACACAAGTTCTCTAATGTCCTGCGTATTATACTTGATTCGTCTTTTACAATCATATTTAAACATACTGTTGGACTATTCATTATTATTTATAGTAACTATTATTATCTCTATATTGATTTTTTTCATAACACATCGAGAACATTGACATAAAATGATGATTTTCCTCCGTTATTGACGATATTACATTAAATCTTACAATAAATCTTACAATAATACATTTGACACGATAAAAACATACTTTCACTTTTTGTCATTTTCGTTTTACACCTTTTATAACCAAATTTTTATAGAAACATCGAGAACATTGACATAAAATGTATAAAAGATACCCGTATTTATACATTTTTTTGACACTTATCAAAAACATTGAGAACATTTCGCAACAATATAAAGTTTGATTGTTATATTATAATAGATTATGTCGGATTTTTCTTATTTTTCCAAGAATATTACTCAACAATTCACCCAAAACGAAAAGAAATCCGATGGTATTTTCTTTACACCACCCAATATTATTACAAATATTATCGAACGTATCAAATTAATACCGGATTTCTTGGTTCGCAGCATATTAGAACCTTCTTGCGGTTCTGGTGAATTTTTTCATTATTTAAATAATAACTTCGAGAACATTGACATAACTGGAATCGAAAAAAATACACGTATTTACGAACAAATTCAACACAAATTCATCGAGAACAATAACATTTCGATTTTCCATAGAGACTTTCTACAATGGGATTTAATTAATGAGAACAAATTCGATTTAATTATTGGTAATCCGCCCTATTTTGTTGTTAGCAAATCCGAGGTTGATGAAAGTTTTTACGATCTTATTGATGGAAGACCTAATATTTTCGTTCTTTTTCTTATTCACGCTTTACAAAAACTACAAGACAATGGTGTATTAGCATTCGTTCTTCCTCTTAACTTTATTAATTGTATTTATTATTCCAAAATTCGAAAACATATATATGAGAACTTTGCCATTATTGATATTCTTGAATGTAATGACGATAACTTTATGGATACCAAACAAGATACTATTGTGTTTATTTTACAAAAGAAACTTGATAAAAGTGAGAACAATCGATTTGCTTTATTGAAAAATAACGATATTGTTTTCAATACACCCTCCAAAATTGACCTCATTAGTAACCTCTATCACGGTGCGGTATCACTTTATTCTATGGGATTTGATGTAAAAGTTGGAACAGTGGTTTGGAATCAATGTAAAGATATATTGACTGATGATGATACCAAAACTCGTCTTATTTATAGCGGGGATATCAAAAATAATTCTTTAGATTTGGTTAATTATAAGGACCCCTCCAAAAAGAATTATATTATGAAAGACGGACATACCGGACCTATGTTACTTTTGAATAGGGGATATGGTAAAGGAAAATATACATTTTCATATTGTTTGGTTGATATGGATACGCCCTATTTGATTGAGAACCACGTTATTTCGATTCGCTTCCGTGGTTCTATTTCTAGAGAACAATTATTAGAAAATTATAATAAAGTAATTCAGTCTTTTTGTAATGAAAAAACGAAGACCTTTGTTGAATTGTATTTTGGAAATAATGCTATTAATACTACCGAATTAAAACACGTTCTACCTATTTATGTGTAAATGTTTATACTTCAATAAATTTAAAAAGATTTTGTCAAATAGTTATTATGGAATCATATATACCTATATTTATTATCGTTCATAATCAATTTGAAATATTAAAAAAAACTGTTGCGTCTTATGAAAAATATATTAAAACGCCATTTCAAATTGTATATCATAATGTTGCTACTACATATGAACCTACACTATTGTTTTTGAAAGAACAAGAACAAATTGGACGAATTGTATATACTACAACAGTCAACGATCATCATACGGTTATACAGACCATTGATGATTATTATAAGAAACACCCTGAATGCGAATACTATGTTATGACTGACCCGGATATTGAATTAGATAACGTAAATGGAGATATATTAGAACTTTATATACATACATTGAAAGATACACACGCAGTTAGTGTTGGACCGATGTTAAGAATTGATGATATACCAGATTATTATCCTAGAAAGGAACTTGCCATATGGAGTCATACTCATCAGTTTTGGGACCCATCTATACCAAAATATCAAATTTCTTTTAATGGGAACGTATACCTATTTATTGTATGTAATACAGATACTACGTTTCAATTATGTTCTTTTAAAAATAGACCAAAGACTTTTCCTCACGCTAATTCTATACGATTTTTTTCTCCATATTCGGCACGTCATTTGGATTGGTATATTGACCCTAATAATCTTACTCCTTGTCAAAAATATTATCAAGATACTACGACTAATATATCACATTGGAATAAAAAACTATGGGAAGAAGAATGGAATGGAAAAAAAATACCGGAATTATAGGTATATTTACTATTGTATTATTATTGTAAAATTTAAACATATGATATTATAACTATGATTTACATAATTATAATATGAACGCAAAACACGTTATCCAAGTTTTTAAATCTGCTTTTATCCATAAACCTCCAAAAACACCCTTGGGAAGATGGACTATACATGATAATCTTTTACATACCAAACTTAAAATCAATTATGCTAACGAAGACCACTGTGGAACTTGTGCCGAATATGTTATTCAAAAACAACAATCTAATAAAATGAATGAGGAAAATGAAGAACTATACCAATTTATGATTGGGGTTGAGTCATTACCAGATAGTTCTATACGCAAATTATAAAAATGTTATTATTCTCTTTCAATACTTTATCATATCATATCCAAATAATTCAAAATCTTTTTTAAACATTACATTGATTAACCTGATACTGTCTTTATTTAAATAGTTCATATAGGTATTTGATTCAGATAGTCCTTCATAATCAGTAAATCCATAATTACGCAATTCTTCTGTTAGTTTCTCCATCTTCAAAATGGTTATAGTTGGAATTAGTTTCTCATTCTCATCTGTTACAAATTTATATTGAGGAATATTGTGATTATCTAAATCGTCTCTTTGGAAATAGTTATGACGAATCGTGTAATAAATTTCTTCTTGGCTATCTTTTTTATCATTAAACTTCAACCAAAATATATCACTTACAATGCGGTCGTATGGGTTACGTACAAAGGCTAATTTTTTTAAATTTTCATCAAACCTTATGTTTAACATATTTTGTAATATGTCTCGATATCTATAGAGCGTTTGGTATGTTTGATGTTGTAATGATACTTTTTGTAACTCTGGATCATCTATAACTATATGAGTTTTTTCTTTTCCGTGTAATGTTATTGTTGCCTTATCAAACATATATGTTTCAAATGAAGTTCCGCCTGTCTTTGGAATATGTATGAATAGTAAATTATATTCTGGAATATATGGCATATATATATATTTTTATCGTATTTATTTATATTCTTTGATACGTCGTTATATATTTTACCTAATTAGTTTGCATATTACATTTCGAGCAATATCTATAGGTATCGCCATAAGGTCCATCTTCACTTTCAGTTATCCAATCGTGACCTCCTGTGCTATAACAAAATAGATGCTTGCTTTTTGTTAATCTTACTATATTTGAATCTATATTGTTTATCATTTTCTTATATTCATCCTTTTCTTTTTGTAATTGTTGTATATCTTCATTATATTGTTTTATAGTATCCATTTTGTTTATTTTATTTGTATCCATCTAAATCATTATAAAATATTATATTATTTTATCGTTTTATAATCTGATAATTTTGTGTAACACCTTTAACGAGAGGCTTTTATCAAGAGGCTTTTAACGAGAGGCTTTTATCAAGAGGCTTTTATCAAGAGGCTTTTAACGAGAGGCTTTTATCAAGAGGCTTTTAACGAGAGGCTTTTAACAAGAGGCTTTTATCAAGAGGCTTTTAACGATGGTTATTGAATGGATATACTTTACATTTTAACATACTGTGGTATTGAGAGTTGTATATAATTTATACTGTTGTGTTTTAAAATATAACCATCATATGGTAAAATAACAGCATATTACCATATAATACTTATCCAGAAATGAGTGACATATTGATAATCGAGTAGGATATTGATTTTTGAGAAAATCCGCCCCAGTATGGTCCATTATTACAGCCCTTATTAACTACCCGCCCAGTATGGTCCATTATTACAGCCCTTATTAACTACCCGCCCCAGTATGGTCCATTATTACAGCCCTTATTAACTACCCGCCCAGTATGGTCCATTATTACAGCCCTTATTAACTACCCGCCCCGGTATGGTCCATTATTACAGCCCTTATTAACTACCCGCCCCGGTATGGTCCATTATTACAGCCCTTATTAACTACCCGCCCAGTATGGTCCATTATTACAGCCCTTAGTATAACCCTTGTGAATAAGGTCCTTGCGATAAACCATAGCATATGCGAATAACCGATAGAGGACAATAAAAAAAGGTCTTAGCCTTTTCTTATATATGTTACATATTACATCTCTATAAGTACTCTTCTCTACAGTGCGGGCATTGGCACTTCTTGCTATTCCTTTCTTTCGCAGCCAGAATAGTCTGAGTTAGCATACACGTGACGCACATTTGGTGTCCGCATCTTAAGATGACCTTGGATGTTTCCCCTAGGGGTTCCATACAAATAGGACAATCCTCTGCCTCGAATGCCTTAGTGCTAATGATTGGCAATGGCTCTCGGTTAACCCATCTATCGCTTAGTTGAACGGGATGTTGTGCTTGTTGTTGTCGCACTGGTTGCCGTGCCTCACGCTCTCTGACTTCTCTCATTATCCTATCATTACGTTCGGTTTGTTCATGAAGTAATCTTTCTTTTTCTGTTACATAGTCAACATGAAATAAATTATGTAAAGATCTTGTTGAAAACTCATCTTGCGGTCTAAGTCGTCCATCGAGCCAATTCCTCCTACCAGGAAGATCTCTCTCTAACCAACGTAATTTCTGTAAATACTTTTCGTTTTTTTCAGCGATCAATCGAGAGTTATCTTTTATAGTCTTGGTATAGTTTTTCCAAATGCTATTGATGGTGGTCCATCTTTCTTCAGAATACAACACGGTTTGCTTTTCAAATGTTCGGTCTTCGACTAGTCTTACTGTCACGATCTCATACTTACGTGCGACGTTTACTTGTTTATTCGTTTTGAAAATTACGGCGGGAAGGCGTCCTTCTATTAAAAGTTGAATCTCTGCTATCTTTTCAAAAGGTATTTTGTGTCTCTTTACTAGCTCTGGTAACTCTTCAAATTGACCGCCACACATCTGTAATATCTTATCCACTTCTAAGTCTCTACACTTTGCTCGGGTATGTCCTACCTCTTTGCAGTGTCCGCATCTTGGGGGAGCTCTCGGCATTTTATCTCTTGATTACTTGTTTGCTTATTCAGCTTTGGTTTCTTTTTATCTGGAAATAAAAAGTTTTTCAATTTTCTGACCCTCTTAATATGGACCTTGTAACGAATTGCGTTTTGTTTTTAAAAACAATTTTCGCTTTTAAAATCAAAAGCTTAACCAAAAAAGAATATAAAAGAAAATTATTACGGCATTAATCCTCCACATATATCATAATTATGTCAATGTTCTCAATATACCCTTTTCAATATTTATAATCTACAAACTAGAATATCAATATTTTACAAAACATATTTTCTATTTCTATAATAGATTTTTTATAGATACATTGAGAACATTGACATAAAAACACTAAATACCTTCAAAATACGCCCTTTTTATACACATCGCGTCAATGTTCTCAATATATCCTTTTCAATATTTATAATCTACAGACAATAGTTATTGTATTTGTAAATTCCTCTATCGTATTTCTATAACAGATTTTTTATAGATGTATTGAGAACATTGACATAAAATTACAAAATACCCTCAAAATACACCCTTTTCTAATATATATAAAATTATCATAGTATATATATTAACAATGCCAACTCTACGTAGGAGCGGATTTTATATTCAAAACAATAAACCCGATATTGAATATGAACGCACTATTGATGATATCAACCATAACGATTTAGATTATAATCCCACACAAATCAAACGGAAAAAATCTATTTATAATAATGATTATAAACAACCTTATTACATATGTTTTCTATACTATGTTACCTTACCATTCGCACATATATACAATGCGTTTCAATACACCAAAAAGAAAACTACACCCGAATAAGTTTTTAATTTATTACCATTATGCTGCTATCCAGAAATGAGTCGGATATTCTGTTATTACCATATACCCTCTCAATATACCCTCTCAATATACCCTCTCAATATACCCTCTCAATATACCCTCTCAATATACTATATCACATATACCATCTACATATACATCTCGCATATACCCTCTACATATACATCTCCATATACCACATCACATATACCACATCACATATACCACATCACATATACCCTATACACGCACTTTTCATT
>Ga0181580_10000463_pt1 | contig 30075 bp, 28 predicted proteins | sample 071ome_23_FD_132413 | JGI IMG/M metagenome (GOLD analysis project Ga0181580, IMG submission 132413) | Coastal salt marsh microbial communities from the Groves Creek Marsh, Skidaway Island, Georgia - 071403BT metaG (megahit assembly) | ecosystem: Environmental > Aquatic > Marine > Intertidal... | reverse complement strand
TACAGAAAAGATTAGTAAATTTTTTATCCACTGTTCAATTCTTATTAGTTTTAAAATTTTTAACATGTGCAATTTTACCAATTGAATTCTAAAGTTATATTTTTTTGGCAAAATATATAAATATTTTTCTCTATAATTAAAAAAATTGATAAAAATATTTCCACTCTTAAATTTTTTCAGGCCCAATCGAGTATTAACTTATCCACCCCATCAAGATGAAGAATTATTGATTGAGGAATATTTTTTTAATTACATAAAAAATACAAAAAGAAAAAAAAAGTTTAAAAAAAATATTTATTATATACCAATTTTTTGGACCAACTATTTCAATAAACAAAATTATGGAAAAAATATAAGATTGCTAAAAATATTAATTTTATTTTTTAATCTATTCACATATAGACTGAAAAAATTCACAGTTGTTCAGTTTGGTGGAGGTGTAAAGCTACCAATAGATAATACTTTAATATTTGCTAGCGCTGGCTCATCATTTTTATCAAAAACTACAGGCTATTTCTCGTCTGATATTGGATTAAATAGTACATATATACCGATACCCCTTGTATCAAAAAAACATAATTTTAATCCAGTTTACAATAAAATTTTTAAGGCTAGCTTTATTGGACGCCCAACACATTCAATCAGAGATGAACTAGTTGAAAAATTAAGTGGTATAAAAGAATATAAAGTTGAGTTGAATGAAGATTATGAAAATATTGAAAAGTTTGAGTTTCTTTTAGAAAATTCAATTTTTTCTCTTTGTCCAAGAGGAACTAGTCCTGCCTCATTTAGACTTTACGAAGCTCTTGAAGCGGGGTCTATACCGATTTACATAAGTGATGAATTCTGGTTACCATTTAAAAATAAAATTGACTGGAGTGAAATTTGTATCTTCATCAAGCCAAGTGAGATTGACAAAATTCCGAATATAATTGATAGTATTATAAATAATTCAGTCCACTTTTTGATGGCAAAAAAGGGCCAGGAAACTTATCAACAATTTTTTAATTTAGACGCTATATGCGATGAGATTATTAGTCAATTAGAATACGAAATGGAAAATGATACATTAATAAATAAAAAAGAAAAGAAATTTACTTTTTTAGAACAATTAAATAGGGTCAGAAATTAAATTTTTAAAAATAAATTTTTTAAATTTTTATTAAAGTCTTCATACGTTAACTTTTCCAAAACTATTTCAGCAGAATTGTAATTATCTAAATTATTTTTAAAATTATTAAAAATATTTTTTAACTCTTCAAGACTTAAAACTATTTCCCCACAATTTTCATTCCACACAGTCACTGTGGTTCCAGAAAGCTCTAAGTGTTCATAGTAATTAGTAGTTTGATCCCAAACAATTAATGGAAGATTGCAGGACATTATTTCTTGAATCCCAAATCCCTGAGTCTCTGTGCTTGACATGATAATTCCAAAACTACATTTTTTAGATTCTTGTTTAAGCTTTTTGTTGCTATATTTTCCATACTCAAATAGTTCAAATTGTTGATTATTTTTATTTAGAAAATTTATTAAACTTTCCAAGTCTTTTTTTGGTCGCTTTTTAAAATAAACAAGGCATTTATTTTGTCTGTTATCAATTTCTAAATTTTTTAACACTTCTTTTTTTGAAATAATACCCGAAGGGCATATAACTACATTGTTTGTGTCAACACTGATATCCATTTCTTTTACGTTTTTAAAAGCAATGTCACTTGCAACTAATTTTTTAATAAAACTATATCTTTTTGTTAACTCATTAATTTCTAGGTCTTGATTGATGTTGTAAAGTGGACCTATTATTATTTTTTTTTGTGGATTCTTGGACTCAATAATTTTTTTTACAACAGATTTACCATAATCATCATACTGAACGATATATGAGTTATTGTATTTTATAGAATTAAAAGAAACGTCCTTGTCATATTTAAAAGTTTTAACTAAGTTGTTCATTCTTTTTTGTGGACCAGAATATATAAATTTTTCATTTAATGGTGAATTAAATAAATAGTTTAAATTGATTAAAACATTGTAAAAAATAGAATGCTTGAAACTTTTTGTTAAAAACACTTTCTTACTTTTAAAATATATTGGATTGTAAAAAATATTTAACATCGTAAATTAAATACTAATATTACATATTTAATAATGAATTACTGATTTTAAAGTGAGATAATCATATTAATAATTGCTTATGAAAAAATATTTAGTTGTTTTAGCTGGAAGCCCCAGAGGTGGACAAGATACATGGAACACACTTTACGAGCATGTTTTAGATCACTTAGATGCAGATTTAGCAATATGTACTGGAGATAAATTTGACATAGATCCAGTACTTTACGATAAGGCCAAATATAGATGGATTTTTGAAGAGCCAGAAGATTGGCTTACTTATTATCAAAAAAATTTTAAAAACAATTGGAACAATTTTTTTTTAAAAGGTAAAACAACTGGACTTTACAACTCTGGAAGTATACATTTTGCAATAAAAGACATAATTCTAAAAAACTACCTAAGTGTAATTAGCAATTATGAATATTTAATTTATACCAGATTTGACCAATTTTATACCGGTAACCATTTTGAAATAATAAGTAATGAAAGCAAAATTTATATTCCTGATGGAGAAGACTATTTTGGAATTGGCGATAGGCATGCAATAGTAAGTTGCTCATTAGCTGAAAAATTTTTAGGAATTTGTCAATATATAGATAATGATATTTCAACTCTTGATGCACCAGAATATTTAAATTGTGAAACAGCATATTTAAGATTTTTAAAACATGAAAAACTATTAGGTTATGTACAGAGGTACCCTAGGAAACAATTTACATCTGCAACAAGTAAAGATGAAACTAATTGGCGTATTGCAAAATACAAAATTTATTTCTTTAAAGACTTGCTAATGAAGTATCCCGATGAATTTTTAGAGGCTATTAAAAATTCACTACTTGATGATGGCTATCTAAAGATCGTTTTTTTTAAATTTAGATTATTTATTAATTATATTTATTTAATTTCAAGAAAGTTAGCTGGTTCTTATTTACATAATCAGAATTTTGTAAATAAGAAAAATGAGGAACAATGAAAAAAGGCATAGTTTTTATAAAAGGTGGATTTGGAAATCAATTGTTTCAATTATCATTTGCAAATTATTTGAAAGAAAATGGCTATAAAGTATTTATAAATACTTATTTATTAAATATTCAAAATTCAGATACACATAGACAGCTTGTTTTGCCTCTGTCTAACTTTAATTTTAAAAGCCAAGGCTTAATTTCAAAACTTTTATTTTATATTAATCACAAGCTTGAAACTACAGAACTGGTTAGAAGCTCATTTTTATATAGTTATTTTAAAAATTTTAAATATACAAAAGCTGATTCATTTAGTGTTGATAATATATCAAAGGTAATTTATTTCAACGATTACTGGAAGGACATGATATATGCTGATTTCAGTAAGGATTTTATTTTAAATAGTTTACAAAAAAATCAAGACATTACAGACGGTCTAAACAAAAACAATAACAAGGTTCTTATTCATGTTAGAAGAACAGATTTTTTACAGAATGGTTGGAATTTAAATGAAGATTTTTACAAAAAAAGTTTAAAAATATTGAATGAAAAATTGGATAGTTTTGATTACGATATTTTCACAGATGATAAGAATTGGGTCAAGGAGAAGAATATATTCTTAAATGCGAAAAACGTGTTTACACAAAAAAACTTTTCAAACAAAGAAGAAGAAAAAAATGATATTTTAAAAACTTTTGGAAGGATGCTTCAATACAAACATTTCATAGTTGGTAATAGCACCTTTGCGTTTTGGGCAGCTTTTATTAAATCTGATGCTGAATCAATATGTATTGTTCCAGATCCATGGTTTAGAAATCATAGTCATCCAGTGTTGAAAAAGGAAGAATGGATAACCGTAGAGAATATATAATAAATTTTAATTTTTTATATAGTTCTGACCATCACCGTGGTGTGAATCATAGTAAAAAAGAGGTTTATTAATATACAGACTATCTGTATGTTGTTGCAATCCAAGCCAACAATCGTAGTCTGCCCATCTAGGCAAATTTCTGAAACCACCTAATTTTTCAAATAAAAATTTTTCTACAACAACACTTGATGTAATAAAGCAATTATGAATTTTTGTAAATTCATATGTCCAAATATTTGGAAGTTCATTTTTTATAAACTGAGTTTTCCTGTATTTGTATTTAAGGTCTTTAAAATAGTGTTCTTGATTATATAGTTTGTATTCTGTCTTTTTGTTGTAAATTCCATATCCAAAATACCCTTCTGTTGAAGACAGCTTATAATTTAATTTTTCCATTTCAGATATTTGAATATTTAGTTTATCTTTTAACCAAATATCATCGTCATCAAGGAAAGCAAGATATTTTCCTTTAGCTTTTTTTGTTCCAAAGTTTCTTATTGCCCCAGGACCAAACCCATGGATCTTCTTTTGGTTTTGTTTAAGATGTATTATCTGAACATTCTTTTTAAAATTATATTCATAATATTCAGACTCAGTAGAACCATCATTAATAACAATTATTTCTAAATTTGTATATTCCTGTGAGTCAACACTTTCAATAGCATTAAGTAAATATTTAAATCGATTAAAGCTTGGAATGATTACTGATACAAGTGGTTCAATCATAAGACTTATTTTAATCATTAAAAAAAAAATTCTTTTGTGATAATTTAGCCTAAGTCATTGTTTCATTTGATTAGAATTAAATCACGGTTTATGGCACAAAAAATACACTTTATTACTTACGGTGATAGTAAAAAATACTCTATTTCTAAAAAACATTTAATTCATTTAGCAAAAATTTCAGGATTTTTTAATTCTTACAAAGCTTTTTCAAAAAAAGACTTGGATATTGAATTTAGTAAAAAGTACCAAGATATTTTAAAACTACCAAGAGGGGGAGGATATTTTATATGGAAACCAAGAATTTTATTTAATACATTAAAAAATTTAGGTCAAGATGATATTTTAGTTTATACTGATGCAGGTTCATCATTTAATATATTTGCCAAAAAAAGATTTTTTGAATATATAGAAATGGTCAATGATTCTGAATATGGCAATTTTAGAATAGAGAACCCAAAACAATTAGTTGAACGTAATTGGACAACAGAGGAATTATTTAAATATTTTAATATAGAACAAGAATCCAAAATACGAAATAGCCCACAGCTTCTTGGTGGTCATCTAATATTTCAAAACAATAAACATTCACATGAAATTTTTGAAGAGTTCTTTAAATTACTAGATTATGACAGAATGTTGATAACAGATTATTACAATAAAAATCAAATTAATTCGTTTGTAGACAACCGTCACGATCAAAGCATCTTCTCTTTATTAAGTAAAAAATTTGGTGGTGTAATAATCAAGAATGAAACATTCTTTGAAAAAAATAGTACTATTCAACAAAATTTTCCATTCTTGAGTGTACGAAATTATGGACATGGTAAAAAAGATAGATTTAAGTTTTACCTAAACTATAAAAATTATAAAAACAAACCAATATATTTTTAGTTTTCAAGCCATTGTTCTAATAATTTTTTATATTCAAATAAAGAACTTACCTTATTTTTATAGACAAATCCCTCTGAAAAATCGCTAGTTGGATTTATTGAAGATTCAAAAAAATTTTTTTTATTGCCATATGAGAGTTGTTTTATTGGAAAAGGATAAATTGAAAAGTCTGTTACATTACTTTTTTTGCACAGAAATCTATGTATAAAATTATCACTTGTTGTATAAATTTGTTTAAAGTTATTTAAAAATTCATTAGCAAATTCGTAGTTAGATATAAAACAAGGGTTAGCCATATTTATGTTATTTTTTAAAAATGTAGACCTATTCAATAAAAATAATTTAAAGTAATATTTTTTGTTTACCCTTGTATGTGACCCTACTCTAAATAATAAAGGTTCATTGCTTTGCAATAATTTATTTTTTTCAATAAAGACTTCAAGATGTTTAAACGACAAATTTGAAAAAAATTTGAATTTAAAGTCATCTTCAAAAATAAAGGCAGTTTTAATTTTATCTTTTTGAATTAATTTAAAAACCTTGTTAAAAGACAAGAAATTTGCAATTTGTTTTGGTGCCAAGTAATTATTTTCATGATCACAGATTTCTTTTTTACACCTAAAGCAAGGTGGAAATGACATTACATTGTTTTCTTTATATATTTTCTTAACCTCTTCATCGTTGTGTGAAACTGCATCAACAAATTCGTAAGTTATCTGCTTTTTTTTGAATTGTTTATCTACATGTACTCTTCTGGCACTATCTTTTTTAAGATTTATAACGTAGACTTTATCGATTGAATTAAATAAATTTTTCACTCTTAAGTATTGATGATAATTGAAGATGTTTTTTTTAATCAATAAAACCGAAAATTAAAAAAATTCTGTAGTCTTTTATATATGGCACTAAGAAATAGATATAAAAAATTGTTAATAATTTTTTTATTAATTTCATTATTTGTAAAAATAGATTTTCGACTAAAACCTGAACTTGAATGCTGTAATGATGACCATGACTATTATATTCATGCTGAAACAACCATAATAGATTTTGATTTTGAATATGAAAATCAACTTGAAGGGTTTGAAAAAAGAAGAAATTTTATTAACGGTAAAGCCTCTCCAGTAGGTTTTTATGGAACAGGTTTTCTTAGCTCCCCTTTTTTATTGATTGGAAATCTTGTTGATAATGTATTTGATTCAAGTGATCAAGACTTATATAGTAACAAAGTTCTTTTTTATTCATTTTCTTCAATTTTCTATTTACTTTTTACATTTTTAATCTTCAAAAAAATAAATAGATTGTTAAAAAGTCCTATTTCAGATTTGAAATTGTTAATAATTTTGCTAGGTACAGGTCTTCCTTATTATGCGTTTGAAAGATACAGCATGACTCATGTGTATGATACATTCTCAATAACTTGTTTAGTTTATTTTTTAATTTTATTTTACAAAAAGGGAGATAACAAGAGTTTGCTGGGGTTCTCTCTTTTTATTTTTATTAGTCTTATAACTAGATGGACTAATTATCAAATATTTGTTATACCTTATATTGTTCAAAAATTATTTTTTCCAAATTCTCAATATAGATTAAGAAAAAACTATAGATTTTATATTTTTTCAATCATTTCAGTTTGTTTATTTTTATTTCATACCAAATTAATTTGGGGTATTTACACTTTTAACCCCAGAAGGCTTTACAATGATCACGAATTTATCTCTTATTATTTAAATTCTTTAATTGACAATCCAATTAATTTTGTTTACAACAATATAGTTGATGGGTTTACAACAATATTTACCCAGGAGTTTGGGATTTTTTGGTTTTCTCCAGTCATTTTTGTTGGAGTGATGTTTATTTTTATTTCACAAAATATAGATTTAAAAATTAGAATCTCGCTTTTTATATTGTTTTCTTATTACTTTTCACTGATTAATGCTTGGCAGTCTACTGGAAATGCATATGGCTTTAGATATCTTTATCCATTAATTTCAATATCGGTTCTGCTATTGTTTTTTTTGAAAAAAGAAAATTTTAGGTTTTATAAATTAGTTGAAAATTATTTGTTACTATTCTCAATGTTTTCTCTTCTTTCTGTGTTGTTTTTTGAAGGATGGGAGGGTTCCCAGCTTTCACTTATTCCTATTGAAAATTCATTTGGAAAAGTAGAAAAATTTGTTCAACCCAATTATCTTGAAGGTCTGCTTCGAGGCTTCTTGGTTATAGAAACATATTTAAAAATAATAACAACATCGTTTCTTTCTTTAATTGGAATTAGGTTTTTACTTTATTTTTTTGAAATTGCAGATTTAAATATCTTTTTGAACAGATTAGGTTTACCTGTTGAAAATGCAGATTTTCAATTGTTTTTAATTAAAGCTGAAAGCATAACCCCTGTATCATATTTTTCAATATTTTCCCTTTTATCAATTGCAACCTATTTATTGTTTTCTTTTCTTAAAAAATAATTATTATTTTGTTAGGAAATTTACTATATCAATTAATAAATAGACAAATATCATAAATAGAAAAAATAACCATAACAATTTAATTTGAAGAAATAAATTTATTGAAAAAATAAATATTCCTAGAAAAAAGATAATTGAATTAATTGATAGTTGAAGTTTTGCTGCAAGGACGTTTTTCTTAAATAGTAAAATAAAAAATACGGGTATTATTTTTATACCTGCTAAAAAAATTGGTATACTGCTTTTCTCATTTTTGTATATGGTTTCAATTCCTATTTCAGCTATCTTAAACTTGTATGCATTAAAAATTATAGAAAGAGAGTTTTCGAAGAAATATTCATTATTTAATTGGTTTAAATTTATTGAATTTAGGCACGAGCCCTTAATTGCTAAAAATCCATTGTTTGGATCAGAAATTGCATAGTTTCCAGATACAATTTTTTGTATATTGGTTGTAATTAAATTTCCAAACATCTTAATCTTCGGCATTTTTTCAAGTGATTTAATATCAAAAAATCTATTTCCTTTAATAAGGTCATAATTACCATCTTCAAGCTTTTTAATAAATCTAGGAATATCTTCTGGTTTATGCTGTCCATCTGCGTCAATTTTAATAATAATTTTAGGTTCTAATTCAAGAGCCTTACGTATACCTTTTTTCATTGAACCACCAATACCAAGTTTTTTTTTATTTTCTATAGTGATCAAATTTTTATTGTTGTAATTATTAAGTAAATTTTTTGTGTCATCAGTAGAGGAATCGTTAATAACAATTACATTGTCACAATAACTAAAGACCTTATCGATTACTTCAATAAGTGTACTTTCCTCATTGTGAGCAGGAATTACAGCTACTACTTTATCTTGCACATTAAATATGGTAAACATTTTACAAAGATTAAAAAGAAAAAATTATACTTCTTTCTAAACTCAATTAGCTTAATTGTTAAAATTGTTAAAATTTTTTTATGAAAGTAATGGTAAACATCGTGTATTTCTCAAATAATCAAAAAAGTTTTTTAAACCAATTAGTTGAAGAATATAATAAATATCCAGCTCATGTTGATATATTTATACACTCCAACAAAAAAAAACTTAAAGATTTAAACAAAAGTTTATACAAAAATGGTTCAATTTTAATAAAAAAATATAACTTGTTTTTAAGGTTTTTTCTATTTCTTAACAAAGGATATTACTTGACATGGGCTCCCAGAAGATTTATAAAAAAAAATGTTAATAAGTATGATATTTTTATTTTTACAGATGATGATATCTTGATACCTAAAGCAGCTTTTAACTACTGGGTAAAGGAAAAAGATCCGTTATTTGAGAAAAAACAAATACCAGGGTTTGTATTACTTGAAGTAGATGATGATGGGATTGAATATGCCCTTGGGTATGCCAAAAAAAAATTTGTTAAGAAAATAAAAATTGGTGATTCAGAATTTTATATAAATGAAAATCATAAATATATGGCTTGTTGGATGTACGATAAAACAATGATGAATTATTGGATAAATAGTGGCTATTATGACATTAGAAAGACCATTAATCCAAAAGATTTAAAGAGTGATTTTTTAGATAAGCTAAAAATTAATAACTTAAGCTTAAGATATTTATTTTACGATTTTAGAAATAAAAAAGGGCATGGTATAAGAGAAAACAGTACTTATGGTATGAACTCTCCCAATTTAAAACTAATTAAGAATACGCTTCTTTTGATTGATGAAAATAAACTTAGTAACGATAATAAAATTTATCATTTAGACAATCATTATTCAAAAGGTGACCACCCAATAGGCAGCACAAGACTAGTAGATTTATTTTAGATCTAGATGAAGAAATTAAAAATACAGCTTAATAATTATCTAAGTACAAATAGCTTAGATAAGGGTCTGCTTTTAATATTATTTTTTTCTACTTTGTTTGTGCTAATCTATAACATTTTTAATTATAAAGTAAATTTTGGTTATGATGCTGATGCACATATAAGATATGTAAATGCTTTCGCAATGTATCTTCCCAGAACTTTCAGAATTCCACTTAGTTCTGAAACATATGAGTTCTTCAGCCCTCCTGTTGGCTATATTTTTCCTGCGTTTGTACAAATAATTTGTAGAAACTTATTTAATGCTCCAGACCTGGTATCTTACTGTGTTCCTATTTATGGAAAATTTACGCAAGTTTTTCAGAGTATTTTGTATTTTTTTACAATTTATTTTTATATGAAAACTATAAATTTATATTTTGGAAAGAAAAGTAAAGTAAATTTGAGTATTTTTCTATTGATATCACTTTTAACAGTTAACTACAGAACAATATCAATGATAAGAGGCGAACCCTACATCCTGTTTTTTTTAAGTATTTCAATATATTTATTCATGGTTTTAATTAAATCAGAATTTAAATATATTAAAACAATTATACTATTAGGTCTAACGCTTGGGCTTTTGGGCTTGAGCAGACAGTGGGGGTTGTTAATTTTCCCAGCATTTTTTATATCGTTTTTATTTGTTGATAGCAGTAATAAAAGAAACTACCTTAAAATGTTGTTAATAGTATTTTCTATAGCGTTAATAATAATCACCCCTTTTTTTATTAGTCTCTATCAAAATTATGGCTCAATAACTAGTTTTAATAAAGAATCTTATGGCTTTGATTTAAACAATCAACCAGTTAGTTTTTATAGCCCATTTAATTCAGAGGCTTTAAAAGTTTTTACAAAACCAATTAGAGGAAATTTTGATAATCAATTTTTACCAATTTTATATTCAGATTTATGGGGGGATTATTGGGGCTATTTCAGTTTTACTTCTAATTTTCTTGACCAAGGTAGAAATCAAAAAGAAATTGGAGATTATTTAGCAAGAGTTAATATTTTTTCTATTATTCCTACAATATTTTTAGTGCTAGGTTTTCTTAATTTGAAAAAGATGGACACAAATAAAATATTTAATTACTTTATTAAATTTGCAATCCTTTCCTCTTTTATTGGATATTTGTGGTTTTTGGTATCCTATCCTGAAATTCCTAGTGGAGACACAATTAAGTCAACTTATATAATTCAGATGTTTCACTTGTTGGCATTTTCAGCAGCTATCTACCTGGAGAAAATAAAAGAGAGCAATTTAAAAAAATACAATATCATTGTTTTAGTATTGTTTATCGTGTACTTTCATAACATCCCTTCTATGTTGTCACATTTTGGAAATGTTTCTATATGAAAATTTTTAAATTTATCATCTCGAAAGTAAAAAACAGAGAATTTATAAAATATATACTTTGGAAATTTGGAATTCAACAATTTATAAGACATCAAATATTAAGTAACCCTATTAAATATGCTAAGTGTCTCTATTACAGGTACTTAATTAGCAATTCTGATTCAAAAAAAGAAGATTTATTAAATCTACAATTTAATTATCTTAAAAATAAAAAGTCAGATATTTTTATGCACCTCGAAACACTTTATAGATATAGCATGGAATGTAATTCCGTGCTAGAAACTGGCGTTAGAGGAGTAGTCTCATCGTGGGCATTTTTAAAAGGTATAAATGAATCAAAAAAATCACCAAAAAAATTATTTTTAAATGATATTCAGGAGTGTGACATAGAGCTTTTAATTGAAGTTTCAAACAACCTTGGTATTGAGATAAATTGGAAATGGGAAAATAATTTAAACTTGGTACTTGATTCAACTTACGATTTAGTTTTTATTGATACGCTACACGTTTATGGTCAACTAAAAAGAGAATTAAATAAATTTTCAAAAATTTGCAATAAGTACATTATCTTGCACGATACAACAATTGATGGCATTGATGGAGAAATAATAAGAAGAAATATGAATCCTAAAAAGTACTCAGAACAATTAGACATCCCGGAAGATGAATTAACGCAGGGGCTTTTGAAAGCCGTTAATGAATTTTTAGAATTAAATACAAATTGGATTTTAAATGAAAAATTTGAATACAACAATGGTTTAACAATTTTAAAAAAAATTAATTAAAATTAAACTTACAAAATTGGCAGAATAGAATTAAGAAGTATTAACAAGGTGTGATTTGTTTAGTAAGCTTAAAGAAATAATAGGTAAAGTACTTTATCTTTCAAGATTAACCCAAATAAACAAAAAAAAAGTTAGATTACTCTTTTCTGTTTTCATTACAAACTTAGTAGTAGCAATTGATGTTTTTGTAATAATAGTTTTTACAAGTTTAATTGGTGATTATTTAAGTTTTGAGAATTATATAGTTAGTTTCTTTCTTGAATTATTTAAACAATTTAAATTTATGTTTCCATTGTTAATAATTTTTAGGTATGTTCTAATTTTTATTGAGACTTATAATATTGAGCTTTTAAGCCTTCAAGTAAATGAAAAATTAAAATCTAGAGTTATGTTAAAGCTTTATTCAAGAGGAAATTATTCAACTGCTGATTCTTATTTCTATTTAAATAATGTATCAACACATATTTCAACTTTTTACAGATCTTTTGCAAACTTGTTAAATAATTTTATTCAAATAGCTGGTTATTCTTTTTTTCTGGTTAGTTTGAATGCTTATACCTTTATTACTGTAATTTTAAGTTTATTGTTGCTTTTGTATCCAACTAAATACTTACTAAAAAAGGCAAAACACTACCAACATTTAAATTATGGAATAAGTAAAAATCTAAATCAATATATTCAAAGAATAATTGATAATATGTTTCTCATAAAAATACTAGATACGTTTCAATATGAATCTAAAAATTTTGAAAAATTATTGTCAGAAGGCAAACATGCAGCTGCACAAAACAAAATTTATGGTGCACTTAACTCAATATTTCCAACATTTTTGGTTGCTTTTATCTTATCTATACTTTTAACCTTTTTTGGTTTTGCAAAATATATGACCTTAGAATTTATAGGAATTCTTTTAAGAATTTTTCAATCTTTTGGTAGTTTAAATAACACATTAACAATGGTTTTAAATTCAAGTGTTCATTTAGAAGAGTTATATAATTTTGAAAACCAAAAAGAAACAAAGCTTTCAAATTATAGAAAAATTGAAAAGGAATCTAATTATGCTATTGAGTTTAACAATGTTGCATTTACTTATTTAAGGTCAAATGAGCAAATTTTTGAAAATATATCATTTAATATTGAAAAAAATACACATACTATAATTACTGGTCCAAATGGTTCTGGGAAAAGTACTCTATTGGGTCTTATAAGTGGTTTGTATGTACCAAATGAGGGTCATATTAATGTATCTTCAAAGAAACTTGGGTATGTTGGAGTCACACCTTTAGTTATTGAAGGTAGTATCAGAGAAAACCTTCTTTACGGAAACCCAGCAGACATAGATGACTCAGAAATGGATGAATTGTTAAATAAATTCAATTTTAAAAACAGAAAAGTAAGCCTTGATGAAGTTGTATCAAATAAAACTCTTTCTTCAGGTCAGATGCAAAAACTATCTTTTATAAGAGCTTTATTGAATAAAGTTGACATTTTACTTCTAGATGAATCTACTTCAAATTTAGATACAGAATCAAAGTTGTTAATTTTTAATATTCTTAACAATGAAAATATTTCAATCATAAACGCAACTCATAATATGGATGATTTTTCATACGACCATCATTTAGAGATTCAAGTTACAGACAATATTCGAAGCTTTAATTTTGTAAGATAATTAATTATTGAAGATTATAATAATCTTCTATTTCGTTCTTAACATATTGATCTAAAGAAAATATCTCCATGGATTTGTATGCGTTCTCTGATAACACTTGTTCAGTTGCTGATTTTGTTTTTAAAATTTCTAATAGATTATCAATCTTAGTATCTATTAAAATTCCATTAACCTCATTTTCTATTATTTCTCTTGTATTATCAATATCTTTTGCAATAACAATGCATCCAGATGCCATAGCTTCTTTTAATGATTTCGGATTTCCTTCATATTCTGAAAATATAACATAATATTTATATTTTTTATAAAGCTGCAATAATTCACTATTGTCAATATTTCCTAAAAAATTTATTTTAACTTTTTGTTTTTTAGCATAAATTTGAAGTTTATCTTTTAGGCTTCCATTTCCAACTAAGTCAATAATAAAATTTGAATCTTTTAGATGATCAACAAGTTCAAAATAATTTTTTTGTTTCTCAATTCTTCCGACTGTTAATATAACATTTTTTTTTCTATCTTCAAGACTTTGAAGATTATCATAAAATACCCAGTTGCTTCTTGTTTCAATTTTTGAATTTGGAATTTTTAAAAGCTTTTCGAGGTCTTTTTTTTCAGAATTTGAAGTAACTGTATAAAGGGATGAATAATGTATCGATAATTTGGTAAGTAATTTATATAAATATGTTTTAACTAAACCTTTTTTAGAAAATATTGAAAACAAATATGGGCTAAATCCAGTCCTAATTATTATATTAGTTTTTAGAATTCTCCCTAAAATTATTGCAATCCAGGAACCATTCAATTGATTAGTTTTAATTAGATTTATATCTTTAAATAAAACATCTTTAAATCTAAATGGGAAGTAAACACTTTTTATTAAATTTATAATATTAAATTTTGATTTCTTAACATAACTAAACATTGGGATTACTGTAAAACTTTCTTGATTGTTTAACTTTTGAATTTCATAATCACTTTTGTCCCCAAAAGTTAAGAAGGTGAATCGGAAGTTTTTATCAGCTTTTTCTAGTTCTTTGTATAGTGACATTTCCCTATATAGAAGTCCCTGATCATGCCAGTTTTTAAGTGAAACGTTGTAAGTAAATATTATTAAAATATTCATAAACTTTACATTAATGATAAATATATTTGTAAGCTTAATTATTGAAATATGAAAAAAATTCTAGTAGTTCATAATAAATACAGATATATTGGTGGCGAAGATATAGCAGTTGCTAATGAAATTGCTTTACTTAGGAAACATTTTGAAGTAAATGAATTATATTTTGAAAATAATTTTGGAAATATTTTTGCACAATCGATTTATTTTTTACTGAATAGAAATTTTAAAAGCAATAGAGCTTTAAAAAATAAATTAAAAGAATTTAAACCTGATTTAATTTATATTCATAACACATGGTTTAAAGCATCACCGGCTGTAATTAAAACGTCGTTAAAAAGCGAAGCAAGAGTATTTTTGAAGATGCACAACTTCAGATATTTTTGCACAAGATCATATCTATCAAAAAATCATTTTAATGATTTAAGTACCTGTAACTGTTGTGGGTTAAATAAAAACGATATGGGATTATTTAATAAGTATTTTTCTGAATCTTTTTTTAAATCATTATTAGTAATAAGGTATGGAAAAAAATACTTCAAACTACTAAATAAAAAGAATCTTAATTTATTAGTTTTGACTGAATTTCATAAAAATTTTCTCAATAGATTAGGTGTTAATATAAACAAGATTAATGTATTTCCAAATTTTTTAGATTTAAAAAAAAATTACGCCTCACACAAAAAAGTAAATTATTTTTTGTATGCTGGTCGTATTTCAAAAGAAAAAGGCATAAAAGAATTAATTGATTCTTTCTTAAAAATTGAAAATAAAAATAATTACAAATTAAAAGTTATCGGTGAAGGTCCGCAAAAGCGTAGCTTAGAAGAAGCATATAAATTGAGTTCTATTGAGTTTTTAGGGGCTATGGATAATGAAAAAGTACTAGATTTAATTAATAATTCAAATGGTGTAGTTACTGCTACGAAATTATTTGAGGGTCAACCAACACTGCTCTGCGAAGCTTCTTCACTAGAAGTTCCAGCTGTATTTCCAAAAACTGGAGGTATTTCTGAATTTTTTCCTGAAAACTATCAGTTTTCTTATCAACAGTTCGATTATAAAGACTTAAAACAAAAGATGGAAGACCTGATTTTTCATGAGGACCCAATTTCGATTGGAAAAGAAAATAAAGTTTATATTAACAAATATTTAGATGAACTTGGTTTAATTAATCTTTTTAAGAAGTTTATTGATGAATAAAATGAAATACAACATCTCTGTTATTATGAGCGTTTATAATGATGAAAAAAATGTAGAAACTGCAGTTGAAAGTATTTTAAATCAAAGCTATAAAAATTTTGAATTTTTAATCATTGATGATTATTCAGCAGATTCTACTTTCGAGAAATTAGAAAACTATAAAAATCTAGATAATAGAGTAAAAATATTTAAAAATTCCAAAAACATTGGATTAACAAAATCATTAAACATACTTTTAAGAAACACATCTTCAGAGCTAATTGCAAGACAAGATTCAGACGATTTTAGTTTACCAACAAGACTAGAAGAGCAAGTAAATCAAATTAAAGAAAAGAAACTTGATGTTGTTTACACAAGAGCTATTAATAAACAAACAAAGACAAAAATCCCAGGATTATCTTTTTACTTGCCTAATAAATTATTATTAAAATACAAGAATCCTTATATACATGGATCATTAATGATCAAGTACGAAGTGTTGAAAAGTTTAAACTTTTATTCTGAAGAATTTTATTATGCACAAGACTATAAATTAGCTTGGGACTTACACAAAAGAAATTATAAAGTAGGTGTGAACAAAAAAACTTTATATGTTTTGAACACAAAAAATAATATATCAGAAAATTTTAGAAATGAACAAAAGCACTATGCTGATTGTGTAAGAAAAGAACTTAACCCAAACTGATTTATAAATAATGTCAATTTACGTAAATAAAGCGAATGAAAATTGGATAGTAGATAAATTTAGAAATGAGTTTTATGAATATTCAACATTACCAACTACAAAATTTCACAGAAAATCAAATCAAACTTGGATAATTGCACCTTGGACTTGGAAAAAGTTAAACAAAAAATTATTAGAAAAGCAATACACAGTCTGTACAGTTCATCATATTGATTTTGAAAAGTTTGATCAGAATACAGAAAAAAATTTTTTTGAACTTGATAATTTTGTTGATTTATATCACACAATATCTGAGAATTCTTTTAAAGATTTGAGCAAACTTACGAGTAAAAAAATTGATGTAATACCATTTTGGGTGAATCAAAAAAATTTTTTTAATATTAAAAATAAAAACTTATTATTAAACAAATATAAATTACCCAAAAATAAATTTTTTATTGGATCATTTCAAAGAGACACTGAAGGTTATGATTTAATTTCGCCAAAATTGAGCAAAGGCCCCGACATATTCGTCGATTACTTAGCTCAATTAAAGAAGAATAGACCAAATTTGCATGTCATCTTAGCTGGAAAAAGAAGGCAGTTTATAATATCTAAATTAAAAGAAAACAAAATTCCATTTACTTACTTTGAAATGGTTGGTCAAAAATCTTTAAATGAATTATACAATATTTTAGATTTATATATTGTTAGTTCACGAGTTGAAGGAGGTCCACAGTCTATATTGGAATGTGCAATAACAAAAACTCCTATAATTTCTCATAATGTAGGAATAGCACCAGAAATACTTTCCGTAGAATCAATAATAAATGAAAAGAATATTTTAGAAGCAAAACCAAACCTTGAATTTGCTTATAATAAAGTTTTAGAATTAACAATACCTAAGGGTATAAATAGATTTAATAAGTTATTTAATACATGAAAATTAGCATAGGCACAAATATCAAAGATGGACCCTGGGGCGGTGGAAATCTTTTTGCAATTAATTTGAAAAATTTTCTAGAAAAAGAAGGTCATACAGTATGTACTGATTTGAAAGATAATGATATAGATATAATATTAATCACAGAACCTAGACTTACGTCTGAATCTTCAGCATTCACAGATACTGAAGTCCTTAAGTATCTGAAATATAAAAATTATCAATCAATTGTTGTTCATAGAATCAATGAATGCGACGAAAGAAAAAATACTGATTATGTAAATAAGGCACTCATAAAAGCTAATAAGACAGCAGATTACACAGTTTTTGTCAGCAATTGGTTAAAAGAACTATTTTTATCACAGGGAATAGAAAATGAAAGTATAAAAGTAATTCTTGGAGGAGCTGATAGCAAAATATTCAATTTAGATGCTAAATCTAATTATAAAAATGAAGAAAAATTTAAAATAGTAACTCATCATTGGGGAAACAACTGGAATAAAGGCTTTGATATATATTCAAAACTCGATCAAATGCTTGGTTTGAAGGAGTGGTCAAGTCGTTTTGAATTTACTTATATTGGAAACTTACCTCAAGATTTTGAATTTAAAAATACTAAATACATAAAACCTATAAGTGGACTTGAGTTAGCAAATGAATTAAAAAAGAACCATATTTATATAACAGCCTCGCTAAATGAACCATCTGGCAATCACCATATTGAAGCTGCTCAATGTGGTTTGCCTATTTTATATATCGACAGTGGAGGTACTCCTGAGTATTGTAACAAATTTGGGGTAGTTTTTAACAATATGAATTTTGAACAAAAGTTAATAGAAATATCAGATCAGTACAGTTACTATAGTGAAATAATTAGCAACTATCCTTTTAATTCAAATAAAATGTGTGCTGAATACTTAGATTTATTTGAATATCTTGTTAAAGACAAAAAAACATTTATAGATAAAAGAAATTTGCCTACTATAGAAGTAAAGGATATGGTTTTACTTTTTTTTAAAGCCATTTACAAGAAAATTAGATGAAAACACAAATCGATTTTTACAAAATAATTTTTATTTCTATTTTTGTATTTTATCTTAATGTGGCTTATTTCAACAGATCTTTTGTTGGGTTGGAAATATTTGAATATAGATTAGGCGAGTACATGGTTTTTTTTGGTTTGCTAATGTCTATTTACTTCTTTTTTTCAGGAAATATCAAAATTAAAAATAATAATATAAAACTTCTATACAGGGTTATTATTGCAATGTTTTTATTTTCAGCATTAATTAACAATGCAAATTTTTTGAATACTTACACATTTAAATCTAGCTCATATATATGGATGATTTCATACTTATTTTTAGGTTTACATCTTGGAAAGATTGAATTTAAAAGGTCTAATTATTACATTTTGTTAGGTTTTGCTGCTCTTTTTAGTTATATTTTTTCAACTGGAAACTATCCAAATTTTATTATTGATTTTTTCAAAGAAAACTCAGACAAATTCCAATTCACCAAAGCAAGTGATTCATTTCACTTGATTGTAATCACATCATTAATTATCAATTTATTAGTTGAGAATTCTAACTTTAAACTCGCTTACGTTTATTCGATTAGTTTTCTTTATTTGCCGTTATTAATTTATCAAAGCAGGGGATCTTTTATAGGTATAATTATTTTTCTTATAATAGAAACTTATTATTTTAGAAAATTTATAAAAAATAATATTAAGCCATTCTCACTGATATTACTTTTAAGTGCAATTTGTTTAACGATTGGAATATTTAGAATATCTGATAAAACCACAAAAGAACTTTCAGAAGAACCCGTAAAAATTATATCTGAAACAACTACAAGAATTGTGGAAAACAAAGATACAGTACAAACCTTTTTATCATTCTACTTTACAGATGGAAGGCTTTATTCAGAGGACCCCACTGCTAATTGGAGACTTGATATATGGCAAGATGTCATGAATGATTTGAGTATAAAAAACAAAAACTTTTCCGGTTATGGATACAATGAAATTATTCCAGTAATGATCGACGGTTCCGCTCCAGGTAGACTTGGAAAGGACGGTCTTAATGAACACGTTCATAACTATTTTTTCACAATGATTTCTCGAGGAGGTTATATACAGCTTTTTGTATTTTTATTATTTTATTATCACCTAATTAGATTTTGGCTATCAAAAACAAAAAACCTTAGAATTTTAACATATATAATTCCAGTATTTTTTGTATCTTCTTTAGATATATCAATGGACGGAGTTCACTTCCCATTTATTTTTTTTCTAACATTAGGATATATTCTGGGTAATGCAAATGCCATATTACAATTAGGTTTAGAAAAATGAAAAAAGCTTTCATCACTGGTATTACTGGCCAAGACGGATACTATCTAGCCAAGTTCTTACTTGAGAAAAATTATCAAGTATTTGGAACTATTAGAAGAGCATCTTCTTTTAACACCTCAAGAATTGATAGTCTCATTGCAAAGTATGGACCAAATGAAATGTTAAAATTATTTTATTCTGATCTGCTCGACCCCTCTTCTTTAAGTAGCTTAGTTAACTCTACAGAACCCGATGAATTATATAATTTAGCAGCCCAATCTCACGTTGCGGTTTCTTTCAAAAATCCTATGTATAGTATACAGTCAGGAACTATTGGTCCAGTATCTCTATTAGAGTCAATAAAAAATTCAAAAAAAGAAATTAAGTTTTATCAAGCATCATCATCAGAAATGTTTGGAGGTATTGATGATAATATTCTTAATGAAAATTCAGAATTTATACCAAAAAGTCCTTATGCAGCAGCAAAGCTATTTGCTTACAATATGACAAAAATTTATAGAGAATCTTACAATTTACACGCTGTTAATGGAATACTTTTTAATCACGAATCTCCAGTAAGAGGGGAGACATTTGTAACACGAAAGATAACAAGAGCAGTTGGAAGAATTTATTATGGAATTCAAAGTAAATTGACACTGGGAAATTTAGAAGCTTCTAGAGACTGGGGTTATGCTGGAGATTATGTTGAAGGTATGTGGAAGATGCTCAATTACAAGAACCCAGAAGATTGGGTTTTAGCAACTGGAGAATCACATTCTGTTAGAGAATTTGCGAAGAAAGCATTCGAAGTTGTTAACTTAAATTATGAAGATTTTGTAATTTCTTCAGATAAATACTATAGACCGAATGAAGTTAATTATCTATTAGGAGATCCTAGTAAAGCAGTTGAAAAATTAAATTGGAAACCAAAGACAAGTTTTGACCAACTGGTAAATTTAATGGTTGAATCTGATTTAAAACTTGCGGAAAGAGAAAAAGTTTTAATTGAAAAAGATTTAATGAAACCTACTTGGGAGCATTCTAGCTATTAGTATCTTATTTTATTATTGTTAACCTCAAACCATTTATAAGTACTCATTAATCCTTGTTCGAGTTTAATTTTTGGGTACCATCCTAAATTGTTAATTTTTGTTGAATCTATAAATTTCCTTGGATTTCCATCAGGCATGCTATTGTCATTTTCTATCATACCTTCGTAACCTATTGTTTTTTTTAAAAGATTTGCTAATTCTAAAATTGTAACTTCTTCACCGCTTCCTACATTTAGTAAATCATATTCATGTTCGTTTGTAATTAAAAATTCAACAGCATCAGATAAATCGTCAACATGTAGAAACTCTCTTTTAGGAGTACCTGAACCCCATATTTTAAATATTTTTTCTTTATTTAAATTTGCAATATGCATTCTTCGCATCATTCCAGGTATTACATGGCTATCTTTTTCTGAAAAATTGTCATAAGGTCCATAAAGATTTGTTGGCATTAAATTTAAAATATTATGTCCATATTGAATTCTCATAGAGTCTGCCAATTCAATTGCTGCTAGTTTGGCTATTGCATAAGGAGAGTTAGTAGGTTCGAGTTTTCCTGTAAAAATAGAATCTTCTGTAATAGGATTTTCAGCATCTAAAGGATATATGCAACTACTTCCTAAATTTACTATTCTACAATTTTCAAACTCAATAAGAGACTCAAGAATATTAATGTTAATTTTTAGATTTTCAATTAGGAATTGGCTCCTATATGTATTGTTTGCAAAAATACCACCTACTCTTGCTGCAGCATTGACGACTAAGTCTGGTTGTATATTATTTATAAATTCTTTAGTCTCCTTATAATTAAATAAATTTACTTCATTTCTTTTACTTGAAATTACTTCCTCTATATAATTCGAATTCTTGAACTTCCTAACAATAGAATTTCCAACAAGTCCATTTGCTCCGAAAACTATCGCTTTTTTAAATAAAAATTTCATAATATTTGCTCACAAAAACTGAGTATACTATTTAAAAAAATCTTTTATGAATATTAAAAATCAAGAATACTTACAGAATTCAATAATTGACTATCTAAAGCTTTTAAGAAAAGATGATTCTAATTTTAAATACAATATTTCAAATGAAAGTAACCTAACCAGAGCTGGTGCCTTGCTTGAGTTAGGGTTTAGTTGTTTCGCATTAAAAATAAAGGTTATTTTAAATGATGAAGATTTAAATGCTAAAACTACTTCTGAGTGGGCTAATTTTATTAACAATTTTCAAAAAAATATAACCCCATTTCCAAGCGCTTCTTTTGTAGATAGTTATTTTTTAAAAGAACATAATAAGTTTAATTTAAACAAAGCTTCTAAAAACCTGGTAAAAAAAACACTAAATAAAGGTTTTGGAAAAAATTATATTTTAAATAAACAACAACTTTACTCCTATATTTCAGCAGAAAGCAAACAGGCTATCTCAACTTTGAATGAAATTGGATATGAAAATAAAATTCAATATATTGAATTCCCAAAAACAGAAGAGTCAATAATAAAATATCTTGACTCATTCAACTGGGAAAACCCTTGGTCAGCTGGAGCTCAATTTTCAACACTTTGTCTTTTTACCGAAACTCAAATATCAGATAACGTAGAAGTAAAACAAGTTCTTAAAAACTATATCAAGACGAAGCTTGATGTTGATACAGGTTTTTACCATACAAAAAAAAATATTAATGAAAATATTCTAATTAATGGAGCTATGAAGGTACTTACTGGACTTGATTGGATAGATGAAGGCATACACAATCCAGAAAAAATAGTTGATTTTGTTCTTAAATCTGAAATTACCAATGAAGCCTGTGATTTAGTTGATGTTGTTTATGTCCTATTCAGGTGCTCACAGCAAACAAATTATCGTAAATTAGACATTATTAATTTTATCAACAAAGTCGAAGATGTAATATTTAAAAATTTTATCAAAGAAGAAGGAGGGTTTTCCTATTCATATCAAAAAAGTCAAAAATTCTATTATGGCTTAATAGTTACAAAACAACAGAAATATGCTGATCTCCACGGAACCTTATTGCTTTTATGGGCTTATACTTTAATTTTAGAATTAAAAAACGAAAACAATTTAGGCTGGAAAATTATAAAACCTTGAAAAATTTACTTAAATTATCTTCTGAGTTATTTTACAAATATCATGCAAGTGAGTTGAGTAAGTATAAAAATATAAATTCCAAAACTTTACATGTAGTTAGCAAAAATATTATGTACCAAGATTTGGGTGTAAATGAAGATGTTCTCTACTTAGATCCTGAAAAGCACTTTGAAAATAGTTTTGTAAATATAGAAAATAACTCTTACGATTTAATAATTGTTACTGATATTTTTGATATTTCAAGCGACGTAATGAGCTTGATTCTTAAATTGGAAAAAATTTGCAATGAAAATGGACAAATTATATTTTCAAATTTAAATTCACTCTGGTACCCAATTCTAAAAGTCTTTGAATTATTAAGATTAAAAAAACAGTCACCAAAAAGAAATAAAACTTCTCCGAAAAAACTATTAAATGTTGCAAAAGGAGCAAATTTAGAATTAGTAAATCTCTATTCGAGGTTGTATTTTCCATTTAAATTTTTTGGTTTAGGGATTTTAATCAATAAACTTTTAGAGACACTATTATTTAAATTTAAATTTGGAATAAAAATTTATTCTGTATTTAGAAAAAGCAATTTGAAGTATTCAGAGAAATCAAAAACTTTAATTATTCCTGCAAAAAATGAGGAGGGAAATCTTGAAGAACTTATAGATAGAATAAATCTTCGATATGAAAACTTACAAATTATTTTTTGTATAGGTGATTCAAAAGATAACACTTTGGTAAAAGCTAAAGAAGTAATTTCAAAATATAATAAAATAAACTTTAATTTAATTGAGCAAACTTCCAATGGTAAGGGTCCAGGTGTTTTTGAAAGTTTTAATTTCGTTGAAAACGACTTAGTTGCAATTCTAGATTCAGACTTGTCTGTTGACCCTGAAGAGCTAATAAATATTTTTGAAATTATAGAAAAAGGTTCAGCAGATTTTGTTAATTGTACAAGACTAATTTACAAAATGGAAAAAGGAGCAATGAGAACCTTAAATAGCTTTATGAACACATTTTTTCCAATAGTAATATCTTCAATTACTAACGTAAGATTTACAGACAAACTATGTGAAAAAAAAGAGTTACATAAAGAATTTATTAACAAAATAACTTATTGGAAAAAAATCCAAAAAAACTTAGACCCTTTTGGTGATTTTGATATGCTTTTTAGTGCAGTTTATTATGGTGAAAAAATTGCTGAGTATCCTGTAAAATATAAGTCAAGAAAGTATGGAAAAACACAAATTAATAGGTTTAGAGATGGATTTAGATTAATAATTTATTTGTTTGTGGCTATATATAATTTAAATGTTTCTAAAAAATAACTCCAAAAACGCAATTTACGCTCTGTCATTAATTTTTATAAACATATATTTATTTTCGAAATTTACTCTATTGTATGATATAACTGAAAGTCCAGATTTTAATATTTATAAACAATATGTTTATTATTTTTTTGGTTTATCAGAGCAATCAAAACTTGACAATGGTTCTATTTATTTCTATCTCGTTTCTTTGTTACTTAGTGTTTATGAGGGGAGTTATGTTGGAAATAATTATTTAATCATATTTAATAATGCTGTTCATTTACTCAATTTTCTTTTATCTTTATTAGCGATGTCAGGTATTTATTTTTACTTTCAAAAAAAAGGGTATAAAAAAGATTCGATTTTTATTTCATTAATTCTTTTGAGTTTCTTTTCTCCCTTTTTACAAATCAAATTAACTATGAAGCCAGAGATATTAACGTTTGCTCTATTACCGTTTTTGATGATTGCAATAGAAAATTATTTTGAATTTAATAAAATTCCAGATTTATTAATTAGCGTCTTTCTTTTTTCAATAATATCATCTTCAAGAGGATCAATTTTTGTAATTGTCTCTTTGTTTCTAATTTTTTATTATTTAGAAGACATTAAATTGATAAAGTTAAAAAAATTTCTTGTTATATTTTTGTTAGTTATTCTTATTTTGGCTCCAATTCTTTATCAAGATTATGAAATTAATGGATATACACTTTTTTCAAATTCTGAAACTAGACAAAATTATTCACTTGGTGATTACGATAACAAAGCAAGTCCATTAATTTTGTTCAATATTAATATTGTTGATTTGGGTGCTAGGCCTTACTTGAATAATCATGCAGACTCATTTATTGGAATTACTTTACTTGACACTTTTAATGATTATTTTCATTTGTATTGGAACAGGGACAAGTCTTTGATAAATCAAAATCAAAGAATTAAAAATATTTATGATAATAATTTTTACATTAATAAATTCTTTAAAAATTTTGAGTATTACATAACAATATTATTTTCTGGAGCATTTTATTATTTTCTATTTAAAATTTACAAGCGGAATAAAAAACTCAAGTTATTAGTAACACCTTTTATCGGAATGTTTTTAATAATAATCAACTCTTTTGGCATACCATTTAATAACTTTGACCCACAAAGGGCAGATACTTATAAGACGTTTTACTATAGTTTTTTGTTATGTTTTTCATTTGTACAGCTTGCTTTGTATGTACTTGAGCTAGAAAGCTTTAAAAACAATTTTAAAAAATATTTAACTTTTATTATTTATATATTCTCAGTTCTGATGATTTTAGGTTTCCCTAAATTTTATACAGCAAATATGTATGAAAGCATGACAAACCAAAATGGCTTTTCTCCACTTTGTTCGATCAACATACAAATTGACAGGAATTTAAAAACTGAAAATTGTTTTCCAAGAGATATTAATTACTGTGGTTGGTCTAACAATTATCAAAAGCCTGAAGTAGATGAAGATGGGGTAAATAATTATTTTAAAGATGATAAGTTTGGTTTAGTTATTTTAAGCAAAGACAGAGATGTAAGGAAAGTAGAAGGGTTTGCTGAATGTTTTGAATTACAATCTTTGGGATACGAATTTTATATTCAAAATAGTAATTTAAGAAAACTTAATACCACTAATATTTATATTTTTGCAATCGTATCACTTTATATTTATAATTTAGTTTTATTTTTTAAGTCCAAAAGAGACTCATAATTGGAAAATCTTTTTCCATGCCATCCAAAATGATTTTCTTTGTTGAATTCTTTATTTTTTGTTTCATGATATTTAAAAATTTTTCTCATACTCATTTCATAGGAAAATTTTTTTGCAGTTGAAAAGGGAGCAAAATTAATTCCAAAATTTTTTGCATTTTCATAATTGTAAATACATAAAAATATATCCTCATCAATACCCTCACAATCATTGAAATTAGAACTATATTCTAAAAATTTTTTACTTCTTAAACTAAATCCTCCATTTCCTACTTGATTCTTATCGATATTTTGAATTATTTGATCTGCGATTTTTTTATTATATTTCTTTTTAAATCTTTTTTTCCATTTTTTACTATTTGGCCATGGAGCACCAATATAGTCGTATTCCAAAAATTTATCAGACCATATTGTAGGATTTACGATGTGACCGTCATCCTGTATGATTAATACAAAATCTGATTCTATATATTCATTTAAACTTAAAATAAAATTGTTATATTCTTTAATAGAATTAAGTGGGGAAATGTTTATTTGTTTGAATTCTGATTCTAATTTTTCGTTACTAAATAAGATGGTATTGTTAAATGAAAAAAAGTCATTGCAGTAACTTAAAGCTTTCAAACTTTCTATAGGGTTTACGCAGTTGATTGATATAAGATCAATTGGTAGCTTTTTTATATTAATCTATCCTTCCAAGTTTTTGGAGTTTTATCATTTAAAATTTCAATATCTAGATGGTATCTAAATTTTTTAGGACCTTTAGAAATAATCCAATCTGCAATTTTTTCTATTGATTGGTCTAATGATGTTGATGTTTTGTAATCAAGAATTTTTCGTGCTTTGTCTGCTGAACAGTGTGCTAGTTTTACTTCTTTTGGTCTTTCTGGAACGAATACGGGTTCTAAATTACTATTCAAAACATTTAAAATCTTAAAAGAGAGATCTTTTATTGATATTGCATCTTCATCAGGCCCAACATTTATAGTTTCTCCTACAGCACTCTCTGAAAAAATTGAATTTACAAAAGGATTAACAACGTCATCAATATCTGAAAAACATCTTACTTGTTCTCCGTTTCCATAAATTATTGGAGGTTTTTCCTGAAGTATTCTATTTATCATTATTGAAACAACATTTCTATAAGGATCGTCATATTTTTGTTTAGGTCCAATGATATTGTGAGGAACTAAATTTACATATTCAAAATTATTTACCTCACTAAGAATCTTCAATGTTTCTTCTGAAGCAAGTTTTGCAACCCCGTAAGGGTCTTGTGGGGCTGGAATCATTTCTTCAGTAAATGGTGTTTTCTTCTGATGTCCATACCTGGCCATACTTGAACAATTAATAACTCGTGAAACCCCGTTAGCTGCAGCAGCTGTAAAAGTCGACATGGAAATTTGATAAGTATTTTGACCAACTAAATATGGGGAAAAGACACTTAAACCTTCGTAAGCTGTACATGCAGTGTGAATAATAGTATCAACATTTTTAGTCATTTTTTTCATTTGATTTAAATAAACTGCATCGACTTGAAAAAATTCAGCATCTTCAGGAACATTTTCAATATAACCACCAATTAAATTATCACAACCACTTACATTATGACCGTCTTCAATTAGCTTCTCGGCTATATGCCCACCTAAAAATCCAGCTATACCCGTAATAAAAATTTTCATATCTGAATAATAACTTTCAAAAATTTTTAACAGTAAAGTAGTGTCTTAGTTTTAAATAATGAAATTTGTTTATAAAGGTTTTAAATTTTTTTATTTTTTTTCTTTTTTGAAAATTAGTTTTTATCTCTAAAAGTATTTTTTCAATTTCTTTTTGATTGAGCATATAGTTGTATGTTTCTTTTCCACTAACTCTTACTTTGTTAATAGTATCTACCCAATAATCTAGGTTCAATTTTTTTAAACCATGTCTATTCAGTTTTGATACTTTTTTATCTAAGTAATCTAGATTTAATTTTTTCCAACTTTTTATAAAAATAATTGGAAGATCATCAAATTGTTTATAAGCAGGATGGTATTTTGTTACAGGAATAGACTCTAAATACATTGATTCCCACAGCCTGTGAGTGTCATATCCATTTCCCCATGGACATATTGTAAATTTTGAGTTGTTCATATCAGTCAAGTATTCCTTTGAGTTTTGTTTTGAAGTTTTCAGATCTATCCATTCCTTTTCTTTTAAAGAAAAATAAGTATTTAATCTCTCTACAGTATTTGTATTTATTCTAAAATTTAAAAATGCAGATTGTTTTTTAACAGTATTTGTTTTTAATAGACTTTCTATTGTATCGACATGATTCTTATATATATTTAAGTAATCATTACCTATTCCTAAAGGTACAGAAAATAATTTTTGTGACTTATAAATTACATTTGTTGAATACCACTCAGAAATTGAATTAGGTTTTAATTCCCACAATCTTTTATCAACTGGTCTGTCAGATTGGTGTGTAATTAGCTTTAAATTTTTAATTTTTGGCAAATCATCTAAAAATCTAAATAAATATTCAACTACTTCTGTATGAGAAAAGATTACATCATTTTCACTTATTTGAATTTCAGGATTTATGTACCAAATAAAATCTCCATCCTTATTTGAATTTTCTTGCAAAATTAATAATTTAGAATTATTTAAAGTTTTAAAAAAGTAATCTCTTTTTACTATTTCTGAAAAAACAAAATTTGCTATACCAGCAAAGTTATTACTGTTAATGTATTTCATTTTAAGAATTTACCAGTTCGTTAAGTCTATTAATTAAAATATCTTTATCATAGAACTCTCTAACAACTTTTTGAGACTCATCTGAGTTTTTTGAGAGAATTTCCTTATCATTAGTTAAATCGATAATTTTTTTAAACCAATCATCAGTACCAAAGTTTTTGACTAGAAAAATATTTTTATCATTTTTTAAGTTATTTCTATCCCAAAATCCTTCAGTATCTGAAATTATCACCGGAACACCCATTGACATTGCCTGTAAGGCAACACTTTGACCTGAAGGTTGTAATGAATTAGTTAACGGAAGGAAAACTAATGATGCATCTTCATAATAATTTTTTAGTTCATTGTCTGAAATATCATTTGATTTCCATGATGTATTAATCAATTTTATATTTTTGTTTAGTCCTTCTTTATTTATTCTGCGTGAAATAAGAGTTATCTTAAAATTTTCTAATTTATTAGCAATTTCTTTTACTAACTTATAATCTCTTTTTCCATCATTTCCAATAAACAATATATTCTTATTAATAGTGTAATTTTTTGACCTCTGCCAGAAATTGGTATCGACACAAAACGGAATGTATTCCATTTTATTCGCTTGATTTTTGTGCTTTTCTTTTGCTTCAAGGCACTCATTTTCACTTAAGAAAATTAAATTGCTACAAAGTTTTATTAATATTTTTGTAAAAAGAGTATTAAAAAATTTTATAAAAAAATATTTGTATTCTATTTTTATCATTCCCATTACAAACATAATGACTTTTCTTTTCTTAATTTTTAAATAAATTAAGAATGGTAATGACGAAAAACCCAATCTATCATTTGTGATAATCAATATTTCAGTATTTTTAATTATCTTAAAATTTTGTAAATTAACAATATCGTTTAAGAAAAATGAACAGTTTGATATTTTCCTTAACAAATTATCAATAAATCCAATAAAATTTCTGAGGTTATTTTTTTTTGCTTTTTTCATTTCAATGATTTGTACATTTTTATGTTTTTCTAAAAAATATCTATAGCCATAAAAAAAATCATCTGCGTAGTTCTTATCATAGATTCTGCCAGTTCTTCCATCTAGGAAAAGGAATGTGATTCTGTTTGTCATATTGTTTTGATTTCAAAAAATATTCTTATTAAAAATATTTTTAATATTTTTTTTGACTC
>Ga0181580_10000462_pt1 | contig 30105 bp, 28 predicted proteins | sample 071ome_23_FD_132413 | JGI IMG/M metagenome (GOLD analysis project Ga0181580, IMG submission 132413) | Coastal salt marsh microbial communities from the Groves Creek Marsh, Skidaway Island, Georgia - 071403BT metaG (megahit assembly) | ecosystem: Environmental > Aquatic > Marine > Intertidal... | reverse complement strand
TGATCCTAAAACTTCAAAACCTGTTCATATCATTTTTGGAAGTATGGACTATGATGACTTCACTTCAAATTCTTTATTGAAAGAGATATATGATTGGGAACCATCAAAAATTGGTAAGACTTCCAATTCTCCTATTACAAAAAAAGGTCAAATTTCTGAGAGAAGACAAAGAAATTACAGTAAACCAAATAAGACTGAATCTACTGGTCTTGTAACCTCAAGGGTTGGTCAAGGTTACTATCGAAATCAAGTAATCAAAAAATGGAACGGAAAGTGTCCAATTACAGGAATTGATATTCCATCGATTCTAATCTCCTCACATATTAAAAGATGGTCAGATTCTTCAGATGAAGAAAGATTGGATCCAGAAAATGGAATATTGTTATCTCCTATATTTGACTCACTGTTTGATAGACATCTTATTTCATTTGAAGACAATGGAAATATATTAATATCAAATTTAATTGATTCAAGTAATCTTTTATTAATGGGAATTGACAATAATATTTCTATTAGTGTTACCAAGGGAATGATTCCTTACTTGGAGGAACATAGAAAAAAATTAAAAGAAAAAGAGTTAAAAAAGAGTTAAGACACTGTGTCATTTTGACATCTACTGTTTTATAATTTTCTTTATGGAAGTTAGATATAAAAGGTACTTTAACTACAACCCAAAGTTCAAAGAATCTAAGATCATATATTATTCTAAATTTACTCCGTTACGGTAGAATAACCTTGTTAGGGGGTAAGTCATCCCCTAACGATGTACATGCTTATCCCTGCCTCGATCTCAAACTTCGTGCTTCCCATCTACTGGTTGCACCCTATTCTAATTATCAATAATTTCTCTATCAAACCATCTCCAAACATTGAGATGGGATAGAATTACCAACAGAGTGCCGATTAGTTGAATGAAAAAGGTTATACGACACCAGGAGGTAAGAAATTTGGTAATGCTCACACGCACTCCATCGTCAAAAAAAAGAAGATTGAAGAAGTTAGAATAAAAAAAACTATGAACCAGAACTACCAAATATCACAACCTACCTCAATCTTATTTATTGATTTTATGCAAACACTAAATCATTGATATGTGGGTATATTAAAACTAACCAAAAATAGGACTCAATAACTGTGGGTATGAAAATGAATTCGGATTTAATTGAAGATTTCTATCCAAGAACTCTTTTGCAACAACATCAGTAAAGTCTTGGTTCTTTGTATATCGTATTTCCTGTGCTTTATCTTGTTTTACTGTAGGAGCAGAGAAAACTAGTCCGGAGTTAACCGCAGAGACCAAACCTTGCTGTGCCACCAAAACTGAACGCATAGTAAAGTCAAATGGAGTGTCTTCTGAATGAAGTTTAGGAACACAATGGAAAAGCATATCCCCACTATCCAATCCTTTACTCAAAAGATGTATTGTTGCTCCGACATAACTGGGATTGTTGTCGTATAGCGCCCAAAAATTGCAAGAAGAACCTCTATAATAAGGGGAAAGACCCATATGAATGTTAATTGTACAATGTTCCACAAGAAAATCAATTAACCATCCCTTGATGTAACTCGCACCAAAGACAACATAGACATCGGATTGAAGTGCATCAGATAATTGATTTTTATCCAGTTTATTTAAGTCCCCTGATTTAATTGAGAGAGTTCTCACATTGTTTGGCAGGAAACTGATGTCTCCAAATATGTTTCTTTCTGATTGAATTACATTTTGGAAGTAGGTCTGCATAACTTCCGACTTTTTGAAAAAATCGTTAACTTGACCAGGAAAAACGGTATTAACTTCGCTAACCAAAAAGACTGCATCACATATTTTTGAAAATTCTTTTGCGAGATTTAGATGTCGTGGTTGGTTACTGCTAAAGATTGTAACTTTCATAAACGCATCTCTTTGAAGACATTGGCATGGTCTTCCCTAGGAATCTCAAGAGGGGAAAGAATTTCTTTCACCGACATACTAGACCTAAATCCGATATCTATTTTCATACTTTTAAGAATTTCTAGAGTGGTTTTGTTATAGTCACCACATGGGTGTGACATGACTCTGATAGGTTTGCCAATTAAACCTGCCAAATGGTCATAGTTATTTTTATACTCTAATTCTTGCTCTGATCTGGTCAATTTGCTCATCTGGGTTGGGTGTGAGTATGAGTGCAAACCAATCAGATGACCCCTAGATTCGGTGGCAATCAAGTCTTCTTCTGACATCCATAGGTCTTGCTTTGCAATATTCACATCAAAATCATTTTGAATCATCAACTCATTCATGAGTTCATCGTATTGATTTTCAACTAGATACTGGTCTCTGAGATATCGGAACCATTTGTCGTTTTCGGTATAAAAGGGAAATTCTGCTAGGTAGTTTAGTTCCAAGTATATAGCATGATGCCGGGAAAACTCTGCCGCATCTATTTGCTCCACTGAGTCAAAGAAATCTTCATAAAACTTGTCAATATCCGAATAGCAAGCAGTTCTAAAATACCTGTAGATTTCCAATGGATCGGGGTTTTGACCAAAAGCACTGCTGTAAACAAAGAAGAATGCCTGAATGCCTAATCTATCCATAATTGGAACAGCAATGTCGTATTGGCATTTCAATGCGTCATCAAAAGACAGGCAAATATCAGTATCTTTTAGGGTGCCTCTCTCAAAGCTTTCCTTGTATTGACTGGCACTTAAAATGGAGTAGTGCTTGTTTAACCAATCAATCATTTGAATGAAATCAGAACAACTCAAACTTCCCTGAGCAGGCAAATGTTTGTCATCGTGAAAGTGATGGAACATCACTGAATGAGTAGTTTTATGCATCTTTCATCAACATCTTAAAATCAAAATTTTAACATCTCTAAGTCAGTTTTTTTCTTGCAAGATACTGAGACATACTGTCACTACCGTAATGGTTTTACAGAGCAAGAATATATATTGATAAATATCAAAAAATGAACTATGAGACTGAAATTAACAACCTATTTAGTATATTTATCAATGAGGATTCATATTTTCCCATGTTTCAGAGATTGGGTATGAATATTTCAAAAGTTAATCCCTCTTTCAAAAAAAATTTGAAAAAAGTGTACTTTTCCATCCAAATGAAATTAACCCGAAACCATCTGAATTGGAACAAAAAATTAATAGGGAGCTTCGTATTTAACTGGTGCATCATCTTAGGGAGTATCTTAAACAATATGATAAGCAGATCTATGGTGAGATCTACAAAATATTTCAAAGTGTCGATTATATGAGAGACATTATAAGAAATTCTGAAAATACATATCAACAAATCGAATTTGAAGCGCTAATAAAAGAAGTTAAAAATAAGGTGGTTGAATTTACAAAATTGTTCCTAACTCTATCAAATAATTAAACTTTCTTTAGTTAGAAACTTCTTTTAAATTGCAACAACAAAAGAATGTGTCCTTAACTGGTTTTTAAACTATGCGATTTGGGTGATTAAAGAAGGAATTTTTTCTCTATTCTGCTCCAGTACTAATAACTATATTAAGAATAAATATTCTTAAAATATAGATTTTAAATTGATTTAATTATCTATTTTTCTGTCTTTACAATTTATATAAAAAGAGTATATTTCGAATTTAACCATTACATATTTTTGGTTAATTTTGTTTATTTTTTGTGGAGACAAAAATGAATACAGATGATTATGATGATTATGATGATTATGATGATGATGATGAAAAAGATTATGATGATGATGATGATGATTGGTATTAAGTAATCAATTAACAAAGGACCTTAAATTTCTCAAAATTTAAGGTCCTCAAAGAATTGAAAAAAATTATTGGCAACTTACTAAAGTCCTTTTTTAGGCCCCAATGATAAATAGTAACTTTTATAAATTTCAATATTTCTACTTCAGCATTACTAAGATTATTTGTTTATATTAAATGGCTAGTTCTTCAAAGAAAATAATTAATTCTATAAAGCATGGTCCTAAATAATTAAATTCCAAAAAATACTTCTTGTTCTTTTAAAGGCCATGGTCCATTGCCCTTAAACCATATTAAATTAATTAACAACATAAACTTGACATAGCTGATTTTTAATTATAGAACTTGAAATAATTAATGTATCATTAGCTGATTGTTACATGTGAAATCAATGCCATTCTCTTTTAAAGAATGACCAATATGAATTAAAACTTCAATTGTGGTATAAAATAAAAAAATCGATTCTAGTCTCCATAAAATATATCTTTAGATTTATATCTCTCTTAATACCCAGAAAATATAGACTTAGACTCCTTAGTGAAATATCCGAACAATTAACCCCAACTTATAAAGTCTCAACTAATTATGGTGAAATTTCTTTTTTCAGTTATGGTTATTTACCTTTTTGGAGAGCAAAAACATTCTTTGATAAGGAGCCTGAGATAATTAAATGGATAAATAATTTTAAAAAATCAGATATTTTTTGGGATATTGGGGCTAATGTCGGCATTTATTCAATTTATGCTGGAAAAAAGGGTGTCAATGTTAAAGCTTTTGAGCCATCTGCTTTCAATTTCTTCCTCCTTAATAAAAATATACATCTTAATAGCCTCAACAATAATATCATTGCATATCCTATTGCTTTGTCTAGATATAGTTCAGTTGGCATGCTCAATATGTCTAATGTAGAAATTGGTGGTGCTGAAAGTAAATTCGACACAAAAGAACTTAAATCAGTTCTTGATTCGAACTCGAGGGAAATAAAAAAAGTTTACTCGCAGGGGGTATTTTCATTGTCTATTGATAGTTTGGTTGAGAAAAATAATTTTAAAGTCCCAAACTTCATAAAAGTTGATGTAGATAACATCGAAGTTGAAATAATGCTAGGCGCTGAAAAAACTCTTTCCAATCCTGAACTAAAGGGTCTATACATAGAATTATTTGAAGATGATAAGGATACAAATAATCTTATACTTTTTTTGAAAAAAAATGGCTTTGAGCTAATTTCTAAAAATGGCCATGATGTTTCTAATAATAATTCATTAAACTTTATATTTTCTAGGGTAGAGTAAAATTAACTTCTGTAAAGATTATCAACACTATTTCCTCTTGGTTTGTAATTGCCTGTAATATCTTTAAGTAAGTTAATCATTTCATCTACATTATTTTCATCTAATGCGATTTTCAGATTTTCCAAAGAAATACATATATCATCCCAATTGATAAGCTTCTCTTTGGCTCTTAAAATTTGCGGATGCTCAGTCTTCTCTGATGCATTATCTATTAGCAATTCTTCATATAATTTTTCACCAGGTCGTAAACCTATATATTTGATTTCTATATCCCCTTTAGGATTATCAGCAGTCTTTTCTATGTGTCCACTTAATGAAATCATTTTTCTTGCCAAATCATCAATTCTTACCGGATTCCCCATGTCTAATAGGAAAGTTTCGCAATTTTTTGATAATGCACTTGATTGAATAACCAACTCTACAGCTTCAGAAATTGTCATAAAGTACCTTACAACTTTCGCATCAGTAACAGTTATAGGGCCGCCATTTTCAATTTGTTTTTTAAATAGGGGTATAACAGAACCACTCGAACCCAATACATTACCAAATCTAACTATAGTGTAGTTAATACTAGATTTTTTTTGATAATTCGTTTGAACTATCATTTCCGCCACTCTTTTAGTAGCACCCATGATATTTGTAGATCTTACAGCCTTGTCTGTTGAAATTAGGACAAAAGAATTTACAGTATTATTATTCTTGAGCGCTTTCATACATGATAACGTTCCAAAAATATTATTTCTTACTCCCTCTGAAACATTATGTTCGACAATTGGCACATGCTTATATGCAGCCGCATGAAAAAAGGTATTGATACTAAATTTATTTAGTACTTCAGAAAGTCTTTTATTATTCAAAACATCGCCTAGTATTGAAGTAAATTTTGCCTTATTTATTCCCAAAGACAGAATCTCCTTTTCAATGTTATATAAGGCAATTTCGCTGTGATCAAAGACAACAAGATGGTTGAAATTTTGAATAACAATTTTTCTTACTAGCTCGGAGCCAATTGAGCCGCCCGCGCCCGTTATCAAAATATTTTTCTTACTAACATTCTTTTTTATTAATAAAGAATTGGGAGTAGACTTTGGCCTTCCTAATAAGTCAATTACGTCAATATCTTTTACATTAGAAATCCTAATCTTTCCTCCAGCAATCTCATCCAGTCCGGGCAATGTTCTAATTGTTACCCCGGATAATTCAAGATTATTTATTATTTCTGCTCTTTCTGTATTAGATAATGAAGGTATTGCAATAATTATCTCATCAAAGGAATATTTCTTGAATAGGTGATGAATTTCACTGGGAGAATATATTTTTATGTCTAAAGCATTTCTTCCTTGTAAAGATATATTGTCATCAATAAAAGCCACTGGCAAATGCGTTTTTGAGAATTCAATTACATTAGCTAACTGAATGCCTGCCTTTCCCGCTCCATAAATAACGACTCTTTTTTTACTAGATTTTGAACGAAAATATAACTTAGAGTCTTTTATTAATAAGATTTTTTGAGCAACTATTCTTGAGCCATAAATAAAAATAAAAGTAATAACCCAGTTAATAATTAAAATTGACCTAGGAAATCCAGATAAAGGGATTAGAAAATTTATCAATCCAATTATCAAAATGAATAGTGAAACGGAATAGAAAAAATTTCTTAAAATTTTGTTAGTAATATATCTAGTAATAAATCTGTAAAGTCCAAAAAAGTAAAATATAGGTATTCCGAAAAATGGTGCGATGAGTACCAAGTAAAGAATTTCGTCAGATGGGAGACCAAAATAACCAAGTCTTAAGTAAAACGAAAGAAAAAATGCAGATATTAAAAATAATGAATCAAAAAATATCATTAAGTATCTTTTAGTTTTGGCTGGTAAAGAAATTAATAATTCGATCAATGCTTAACTCCGCTCGCCCCAATAACTCGCAGTATTGTTAAGGCCATGATCTTAAGATCAAAATAGGTAGAAATATTTAGAAGATACTCTTCGTCTAGCTCAACTTTCTTAGTTAATGAAATACTATCTCTTCCATTAATTTGAGCCCAACCAGTAATTCCAGGCTTAAGGAGGTGAATATTTTTTTTAGTTCTCATTTTAATGAGGTCATCCTGATTATATAAAGCAGGCCTTGGCCCAACAAAACTCATTTCACCCTTTAATATAGTGAGAATTTGAGGTATTTCATCAAGACTATATTTTCTGAGAAATCTTCCAGATCTTGTTAGATAACTTTCTGGATCCTTGAGAAGATGGGTCGCAATATTGGGAGTTCTGTTTGTCATTGTCCTAAATTTTGGCATGAGAAATAGTTCATTATTCTTACCAATTCTTTTTGACCAAAAAATAACCGGCGCACCAGAAGTAAAAAAAATTATCAATGAAATAGCAATCATTGGAAAAATCAAAAATATTAGAGCAATAAGCGCAAGCGAAATATCAAAAATCCGTTTCATTGATATTTTTTAAAGTTTTTAGTGGCTCAAAACCTTCGTTCTTAATTTTTTCTGAACAGTAGCATTCGCTATTGAAGATTTTTTCTATTCTATATTTCATCCCTTTGCTAAGATGGCTCACAAAACTAAATAAAAAATAAGGAAAGTATATTCCTGAGTATTTTTTATTTGCAGCTATACACATGTTTATATAAATTTCCCGAGAAGAATATTTCTTGCCGTCTGTAATTATAAATATCTCTTGATTAAATTTTCGGGACTCTATAAATAAAACTGACCTAGCAACATCGTCTACATGTATCAAACTTTTAACATTTTTCATGGGAGGCAGTGATGGGAAAATTCCTTTCTTTACTAGAGAATACATTAAAGACATGTTTCCCTTCATATCTGGACCATATACAATTGAAGGTCGAATAATATTAATTCGCATTTTAGATTTTCTTGAAAGCTCGAGAAGAAACAATTCTGCTTCTCTTTTTGTTTTTCCGTACATTCCATCAGGAACACTTATTGAATCTTCATTGGCACAATGGAATTTTTTGGGTTTGCCTCCAGCCTTTATACTACTAAAAAAAATGAAACTCTTGACACCGCACTCTGAAGCTATATTAGCTAATTTTTTTGTGGTTATAACATTAAGTTCATGATATGCAGAAGCGTTATCTTTATTATGTCTGATGTCGTGTGCATAGCCAGCTAGATGAACAACTAAATCAACATTTTTAAATGCATCGATAGGTATTTTATCGGATAATAAATCACATTGAAAAGTTTCATAGTCAACTGATCTGGATCTTGACAGTATTCTAATTTTATAGCCTTTATCGGCTAAAAATTTTGATAAAGTTTTACCTATAAATCCAGTGCCGCCTAAAAGTAAAGCTGTAGCCATATTCCTATAATAAAGTCGTAATTCTCTTGATTACAATATCTTTATTAAAAACTTGCTTAAGCAATAAGTCACAGTTATTAGAATATAACTTCCTCGCTTGATCTGTTGACGTTAATAAAGATTTAAATTTTAAATATATATCGTTAACATCTCCAGGATTAGCAACGACTCCAAGATTATTATCTTTTACTAAGTTTGCCACTTCTCCATTTATAACTGCAAAAATTGGTTTTTTTGTAAATAAATATGTTTGAAACTTAGCTGGTATAGTTTTAGCAAAAACAGGCTCATCTTTGAGGGAAATTATCAAAAAATCACTCGCATTATAGAACTTCATCATATCCTTCCTTTTCTGCCTGCCATAAAAGCGAATACTTTTTTTGTCTTGTGCAATTTTTTTTAAAATCTCCAAATTAGAGCCATCGCCTATAATATTCAACTGCAAATTGTCCTTATAATTTTTACAAAGCATATTAAAAGCCTCAATTACTATTTCAAGATTTTGAACTTTTCCAATATTTCCTGCAAATGTGAAATTAATTTTTGAGGGTGAACTTAAGTTAGCCTTTTCTTCAGTTACCTCCATATTGTCTGGCCAATTTGGAGCGTATAAAAATTCTGTTTTATTGCTATTTGTATACAGTGAGATAGTATTTTTAAATCCCATGCTAGATATCGCAAAAGCTGATACATTGCTATAAATGAATTTAGTTAATAAAGATAAAAATTTTTCTAAAATTTTTGTCTTGCTAAAACCGTATGCATACACAGTATCTGGCCAAAGATCTTGGGTCCATAATATTAACTTTTGAGAGTGCAGTTTTTTTGATAAGACAGCAGGCAACATACTGGTTAGTGATCCGATATTAAATCCAAATATTACGTCATATTTTTTTCCCTTAAGCAAAATAAAAATTGATCCCAGTATCATAAAACTGAAATATTTAAGAATTTTTTTTAACTTACTTTTTTTATATCCAGTTATGGTCAATAACCTAAATATATTAATATTCCTTTGTCTCGTTCTTGATATTAATGAATTACGATATCCATCAAAAATTTGGCTTTCAGGATATGATGGATTTAAAGTCAGTACATCAACCTTATAACCATTTTTTATCCAATATTCTGCAATATCATTTATCTTAAATTCTTCTGGAAAAAAAACTTCGGATATTATTAGAATTTTTTTCTTTAATATTTTTTCCATACTTTTCTATTTACATAGTCCGTATAGCTCAATATTATTCTTAGAACTTTTTCTGAAACATCTGGTATAGCATAATCGGATACTATTCGATGTTCTGAATCTTTAGCATAACTGCCATCCTGGCTATTTAAAATATTTATTGCCTGAAATATTCTCTCCTCATTTAGGCCAGTCATAATTGAGCAGGATTCTTCATTTGCCTCAGGTCTCTCATGTGCCTCTCTCAGGTTAATCGCAGGAAAGTTAAGAATAGACGACTCCTCGTTAATCGTTCCGCTATCAGAGAGAGTTAGTTTAGAATTTTTCTGAAGGTATATGTAATCATAAAAACCAAAAGGTTTTTCAAATCTAATAAGTTTATTGAAAGATACTTTACTTGTAGATATTCTTTTTCGAGTACGAGGATGAGTTGAAACAATTATCGGTAATTTAAATTCTAATGCTAGTTTCTCCAGAACCGATAAAAAAGAAGTAAAAAGTTTTTCATTTTCTAAATTTTCCTCTCGATGCAAACTTATTAAAAAATAATTCCTCTTTTTAACTTTTAGTTTTTCCAAAATTTTAGAATTTGAGATCTCTCGTTTGAATTTATTTAATACCTCAAACATTGGGCTACCAGTTTTTATAACTAACTCCTTATCAAGCCCTTCACTCAATAGATAATCCCTCGCAATAGAGCTATAAGTTAGATTTACGTCAGCAATGTGGTCGACCAACTTCCTATTTATTTCTTCTGGAACACGTTGATCAAAACATCTATTGCCAGCCTCCATATGGAAAGTAGGAATTTTTCTTCGTTTCGCTGCCAAGATGGCAATTGCACTGTTAGTATCTCCAAGAACTAATACAGCATCTGGTTTTGCTGGAAGATCTTCAAGTAGCTGTTCAAACTTAATTAATATTTCTCCCATAGTTTTCAAAGGATTGCCAGTTGCGGCATTTAAAAAATAGTCTGGCGAATTTAAACCAAGCTCATTGAAAAAGACCTGGTTGAGCTCATAGTCATAATTTTGACCTGTATGAACCAATACATGATCACAGAATAAATCAAGTCTCACTATTACACTCGAAAGTCTAATAATTTCTGGTCTTGTGCCAACAACTGTTAAAACAGATAATTTTTTCATAGCTCTTCATAAAAAGTATCGGGATTGAGTTTATCAAAAACTTCATTTGCCCATAAAAAGACAATAGCTTTTTCAATTCCAGTATTTGTAATATCATGAACCCATCCTGGAATGGTTTCAACTATCATTGGATGATTATCACTTGAAGAGATTTTAAACCTTTCATTTGTATCTATATTTCTAAACTTATATTCTGCACTACCTTTAACTACCAGAAACTTTTCATTTTTAGTGTGATGATAATGACCTCCTCTTGTCTCCCCGATATTTATGGTAAAAAATGAGAACTGCCCTGAATTTCTCGTTTTTACAATCTCTGCAAACTCACCGCGTGGGTCAGAATGAAGACTTACAGGATAACTAAACATTTCTGGCTCAAAATAAGATATGAAGGTTGCATACAAGATTCTATCAATACCACTTCCGACCTCGGTAATAGAGTTTAAGAGTCTTAATTTACGATAGTTATAGATTTTATTTGCAAGATCGCCAATAGATATCTCGTAACTCTCTTCAACTTCACAGTATGTTGCATAATCTGCTGAATTATTAATAACTTTTTTAAAATGATTAATTAAATCATCAATATAAATAATATTTATTAAGAAGTTAGGGTTGTCAATTTGGATAGGTAAATTTTTTGCTATATTATGGCAAAAAGTTGCCACAACTGAGTTATAGTTTGGCTTGCACCATTTTCCAACAACATGAGGGAGTCTGTATATATGGACTTTTATTTTGTTTCTTTTAGAATATTCAATTAGAGTTTTTTCTGCTTGAAGTTTTGTTCTTCCATATTCATTTTCTCTTTCTACATGAATTGATGAGGTAAAAACTATTGGAATCTTGAGATTATTTTTTTCAATCAGATTGCATAGATATTTTGTAAATTGAAAGTTATCAACTTTAAATAAATTATCACTATGCGGTCTATTAGCTCCAGCAAGGTGAATAATAAAATCAACCTTTTTTAATAATTTAATTAACTTTTCTTCTGAGGTATTTCTTGAATATTCGTATATTTCAAAATTATCATCATGCAATAAATTATGGTAGATGTTCCTGCCGATAAAACCTTTACTGCCGGTTGTTAAAACTTTACAAGTCATTTTACTAATTAATTATTATTTATCTCGCTGTAAAGGTTTTTTGAATACACAGCCGCCAAAATAAAACCAAAAACAAAGCTGCCCCATGACAACTTGAAGGTTTCATGCATAAATCCTACGACTAGAATCGAAATAAATCCAAAAAATAGACCTTTATCAAGTGAGGAGAGTTTATATAAAATTTTAAAAAATAGGTATAAAAAAATCACTAATCCAACTATACCTGTTCTTAGGATGATATCTAAATATTGATTATGTGCAGAGCCTCCATTTAAGTGATCAAATAATACATAAATTCCTCGGTATGAAGATCCAAAAAATGGGTTTTCTGACAAATGAATAAATGCTAAATTAATTAGATTAACCCTTTCTCCAAGCGAAGATTCAAAGTTCCTGTAATCAAAAGATAAAGCATGAATTAATTGTTCCTTATAAATTAATAATAAAAAATACGACAATATAAGGAAAATTATGGCATAGAATCCCATTTTCTTATAGTTTAACTTGAGGGTATGTTTGAAGCTACTCAATAAAAGAATAAGTGAGGTAAAAATTAAAGAGATAATTGTCGTTTTTGAATATGTAAGCATCAACCCAAAAAAAATAACTACTAGACTTAGATATTTCAACATGACAATCCAAACACCTTTCTTGTAAAAAATATTTTTATCAAGTAATACAATATAAAAGCCAAGAAGAAGGATAAAACCATATCTCTGAGAGCCAATTCTACCTTTTAAATCGACATAGTCGGCACCTATGAAAAATACCCATTCAATCAAATCAAAAATATTAATTAAACTGTATAGCAAACAGGAAATAACAACTGCTAACTTAAATGAATACAAATCCTGTTTGTCTGGGTTTAGGAAGGCAATAGCGAAAGGGAAAATCATAGTAAAGAAACTTCCAATTCTTCTAAACTCGCTAGAGCTCGAATTTGTGATATCTCCATATCCAACTAGAAAGATAACAAATAAGATGGTTAGAATATAAAGCAAATCCTTATTGATTTGCATTTGTCGATTTTTATCAAAAAGTATTAAAATAAATGGAAGGAAAATATAAAAATAGCCAATACTAATCCCGTCTCCTTGAAATTGAATACCTATCTCAGTAAGACTAATCAATGAAAATAGAAAAATTATTATGTGGCTAATTTTTTGCTCTAATATCATTTGCTTTTAAGTTTATTCTTCAATAAAAAAATCATGAAGAGTGATTTCATGGAAATAAGGTAATTATTAGATCTTATTTTTACCTTCTTAAAAAGAACGTTGGCCTCTTCATATTTTTCAAGTTTATATAAAGCCCTTCCTTTAATATAGTATGCCCAATAATGCTGAGGATATTTCTGGAAAGACTCACTATATTCTCTTTTAATTTCATCAATGCATCTAATCATCGACTCATGACTGGTGAAATTATCTCCAGAATTAACAAGTATGGACCCATAAATTCCCCGTAATCTTTTGAATCTAACATTAAGTTTTGAGAGCCGAAGCCATAGATCGAAATCTTCTATGCCAGAAAGCTCCTTCCTTTCAGATAGAAGTCCCGCTTTTGAGATTATATCCTTCCTTAAAACCACACTAGAATTGTTAATAGCCTGTCCGTTATTAATTAAGTCTTTAAATGAATCCTTCTTTAATTGCCTTGTTCTTGCTATTCTGAGATTCAAAACTCTTTGTGGATTAACCATTAGCATATCATGATAAGTAACGCTAGCCCCATTGTTAATGTGCTCAAGACTTTTTTTAAGCTTATCTTCAGTCCACCAGTCATCAGAATCTAAAAATGCAATAAGATCATATTTGGATTTGGAAATACCATAATTTCTTGATTTGGCAATGATTCCATTGTTATTTATTTTAAAAAACTTAATTCTACTGTCTCTATATGACTTAACAACCTCTTCAGTCCTATCTGAGGAATTATTATCTACAATAATAGCCTCCCATAATGTATGTGACTGACTAATCAAACTATCTATTGCTTTTGAAATTTTATCTGCGCGATTGAAGGTAGGGATTATTACTGAAAAAGCTTGATACATTATCTTAAGTTCTCATAGCAAAAACTTATCAAATTATCTATTTCCTCTTTGATATTATTTTTAGGAAGAAACCCTATCCCTTTTAATTTGGAATTATTAATCTTAAAATTAAAATAATCCGAGGATTCTTTATTGTTTGTATTAATAACCAGGTCTTTATTTTTTGTTACTTTAAATCTCTCTTTAATATATTGAGCTATATCAATAACCTTATGCTCTTGGCCAGACAAATTAAAATATAAATCATTGCTATGTAAATGATCAGAATAAAGAAACCATAGAAAAAACTCTATGAAATCTGACATTGTAAGAATATTAATACTTTGGTTGCCTGAAGATCTTAAGACCAATCTATCAGAAAAGAGTCCTTGTCTACATAGATCTGGAACCAATAGATCCCAGCAGCTAGAGTCCTTGTTAACTGGTGAGCCAAAAACATTGCTTAATCTAAAAACTTTAGCATTAATACTCTGGTTTAAATGGTGGAAATGAATTATTGACTCAGATGCTTTGTGACAAATTGAATAAGGATCATTCAAATTAGCAGAAAATGACTCTTGGATATCTCCCTGCAGAGGCCTTCCATAAACATGCGAAGTTGAGAGATAAATAAAACTTTTAACTTTATTCTTAATTGCAGCATCAAGTAGCATTGAAGTTGCAAGTGTATTTACTTTTAGTGCGCTCGTAGGATTATTTCGACATTCATTTTGTTTCAGAGACAATGAATGAATGATCAAATCAATATTCTCACATGCTTTGTCAAGACTTTCTTTGCTTGACCAGTCAATTACTGCATAGTCATTAATAGGAAGATCAATATTTGGCTCTGTTCTTGATCCAAACCTAACATAAAATTTCTTTGATAACGAATTAACAAGATTCAATGCTAAATAGCCGCTAGCACCTGTTATGAGAATCCTTTCACCAATCATACGTTATTTTCGATAAAGGAATATTTTCATATTCATCAGGATCATGTTCAATACTTGCAATGTTCAACAAAATATTGTTATCTCCAATACCCTGAAATGCAAAATATAGTCCTGCGTTAATTGTTAATCTAAAGTAATTTTTTGTAGAAATTATTGAGGAGAAAAAAGACTTTCCATCATAAATCACAAACCTGATCTCTCCACATGGAACTATAAGATTCATTACCATTCTGTTATGCTTCTTCCAACCCTTGATATCGTTTTTTTGAATACAAGAGAAATAAGCCTCACCAAAACCCTCATAGGACTCTTCGGAAGCTTTTAATCCATGAAATATATTACCCTTCCCGTTTGGTATTATTTCTAATGGGGTAAGTTTTACACCGTCCAGATTAGACTCCTCTTACTGGCTAATTTCTCGTAAGATTGAATTTGATAGTTTGTGAAATTGACCATATTTTCACCAAGATAGAATTTTTTGTACCACTCCCCAGTATATTGAATAGTAGTTTCATAATCCATGACTGGTACCCATGCAAGTTGATGGAGAGCTTTATCGCAATTAAGCTTTAATAACCCTGCCTCATGAAAATTTTGGCTTTCAGTAACCTCAAATAAATCATTTTCAAAATCTTCGGCCCAAAATTTACTTAAATCTTTGATTAACTCTAGAACTGTTCGATTCTGCTCAGATCTGGGGCCAAAATTATATGCCTCTCCATTTATTTGATAATCTAAATCTAGTTTCATGCCAAGAAGTAAATAACCACTTAATGGCTCAAGAACATGCTGCCATGGCCTCGTAGAATTTGGACTTCTAATTAAAACACTTTTCCCCTCTGACCATGAAGTTATTGAGTCAACAACAATTCTATCTTTCGCCCAATCACCCCCACCTATTACATTTCCGGCTCTTGCTATTGCAAATCTAAAATTAATATTTTCAGTCTTAAAAAATGAATTGAAGTAAGACTTGATTAAAATTTCTGCAGCACCTTTACTGCCGCTATAGACATCTTTACCACCTAAGATATCATTTTCCCTGTAGCCCCAAACCTGCTCGATATTATCATAAGCTTTATCGCTAGTAATTATTACTACCTTTGCTTTAGGATTAACTATTCGCAGTGCTTCAAGAATATTAACTGTGCCAATTACATTAGAAGTAATTGTATTAATTGGATTTTCATATGAAGATGAAACAATTGCCTGTGCTGCAAGATGAAAAATGAAATCTGGTTGAGACTTAGAAATTAATTCAATAACATCATCTAAATTTCGAATATCTTTATCGAAAAAAGAAATGTAATCATTTAATTGAGTAACTTCAAATAATGATGGTGAGGTTGGAATATCTTTCGAAACTCCAATGATATCAGCCCCTAATGACCTTAACCAAAAGGTTAGCCATGACCCCTTAAAACCAGTATTGCCTGTGATTAATACTTTTTTATTCTTGTATACATTAGAAAACATAACTTATAACCATACTTTCCATGGAGCCGCAGAATCTTGCCAAATTTTATTTAGATCATTCTTATCCTTAAGGCTGTCCATTGGTTTCCAGAAACCATCATATTGATATGAAAATAGCTTAGAGTCCTTGGCTAGTTTTTCAATGGGTTCTTTCTCTAAAACTAATGTTTCATCATCGGGTAAATATTTGAAAATTTCTGGCTCGCATATAAAATAACCGGCATTAATCCAGCCGCCATCACCTTTAGGTTTTTCTACAAATGAATTCACTTTCTTATCTTTACTAATGTTTATTGAGCCAAATCTTCCTTCTGGTTGAACAGAAAGCATAGTCATAACGCCGTTATGATTGTCATGGAATTTAATCATATCACTAATATTTACATCGCTTAAACCATCCCCATACGTAAGTAAGAACTTTTCATTACCAATAAGTGAAGAAATTTTTGCGACTCTCCCTCCGGTCATGGTATTAAGTCCTGTATCAATTAATGAAACCTTCCATGGTTCACTTTTAGAGCCATGATATTTGATGGAATTTGAAGATAGGTCAATTGTAAGACTATTATGATGAAGGTAATAATTAAAGAAAAATTCTTTTATAACATAACCCTTATAACCTAATAAAATCACAAACTCATTGAAGCCATAATGCGAATAAGTTTTCATAATATGCCACAATATAGGCTTGCCACCTATTTCAACCATGGGTTTAGGCCTAGTTCCTGATTCTTCACTAATTCTGGTTCCAAGCCCACCGGCGAGAATAACTACTTTCATTTGCTTAACTCAAATAAGGCTATTTTATCTCTTTTAATCCAGAGTTTTATTTTAATAATTTGCCCCATCTGCTTAATTTCTTATCAACACAAAAAAATGCGGTACTATTTAACATTGACTCTTGAAGGTCTTCTTTGAAAAGAGTTCCCATGTCTTTTTCATTACTAAAGAAGAAGACATCTTTAATATTTCTGAGCGGTGAGAAATTGAAACTTCCATTATTTAACAAAACACCTATTTTTATATTCATAAGATAAGCATCCAGACAAGCGACTGAAAGACTGCCTGTAATTGCATAATCAAAAGCAATAAGTGAATTATCAATGGGACCCTTATATTCATGGAATTTAATTAATTTTTTCTCCGTGATTTTCACTTTAAGGCCAGGATGACTTTTAAAGTAAATCTTAAAATTCAGATCTGACAACTTCAAGAACTTTAAAATAATATCAATAATCTGCTTATTTCTCTCCTCAGAAAACTCAAATAAGACAAGAAGATTTATTTGTTTATTTTTATTCTCGTAATTTCTTTTAACGCCTTTTAAAAGAAAATGGTTATATCTCAGAGCCTCACATATCTCAAACTTTTTATCTGGGAATGTCTTATGCATCATTTGATGAGAATATTTTCCATTTAGGACTATCTTATCGGGCTGAGGTTGATTAAAACCTGAAAAGCCAGGATGACTAAAATACCTTAGATCCCAAAACCTGATAAAAGTATGAGCAACTCCGTATAGTTGTTTATGATTATGACTTTTCCACAAATAAATTAAAGCTCTTTCCCAGGATTGATTTTCCATTAAATACAATCCTAATTCTTGTTCAGGTAGATTTTTCAACTGCTCCCTAATAAGGCTGAAATAAATACAATTGAGAACCAAATTAGTTCCAGATAATGATGAATTCCAGTCAGTTTTAGCCAAGGGCCAAAATGAGTATTTATTAGTTTTACAAGAACTAAAAAAAATTTCATTCACATTTCTGATTCTAATTTTTCTATTTACCACTCTTAACATTAGCTTTAGGGCAAATAAAAATGCCTTAAAACTTAAAAAATCTTCTAATAAAAAATTAGAGGTGAATAGTCCGTTAGATACTCCTTTCTTAATAAAATTTGAATTTCTGGTTATATCTCTTTGATTTATAGAATTACTCAAAAAAACCCAAGAACTTTCATAATTATATTTTTTTAATATTTCTTGCAGATCACCCCAATATTTTGAAGTGTGTTTTGAGGATTCTTTTTTTAAGGGAGTTTCATTTATATAGGAAAATAAAGTTATACTTTTTTTATCAGAATTCTTTATATCAAAACTAGGCTTTCTATATCTAATAATGATTGAAAATTTCAAAATCAGAAAAAATGCTTTTAATACCTCAAATATAATATGCTGCCTAAGATATCCTTTAGATATTTTTACAAAACTTGATTTTGTTTGAACATTTATCCTCCTGCTTTTACATAAATTTTTGATTACTTCCTTTAATGAATGATCATTTGTATGAAGAATTACTTTATTAATTTCTCTTTCCTCAAGGATTCTTTCTAGGGCAAATATCTTTATAATGTCAAAAATTCTCGGAGACTTCAATATACTTTGCTCAATAAAGCTAGTTAGCCACCAATAGCTAAAACCTTTATAAAAATTAATATTTTCTAGGAGTCCTTTTCCATTTGTAAGTTTTCTTAAACTAATTTCATAAATCCAACTTGTGTACTTATTTTTGAAATAAATATCATTTTTTTCTATATATTGAATAATTGAGAACACATTCCTGTTATTGCAGACTTTCTGAGAGTTCCAAAGACAAACTTCGAAATTGCTATGAATTTCTTCGGCTAAATCAGATATTACTAAAACCTTCTCTTTCAAGCCTGACTTAATGATTGATTTTGATATTGCCATTTGAAGCAAAAACATTTAGAGAATAATCATTTGCTACTTTTTCATAGCTTACATTACCTCCAGCACCTTGCACTATTGGTATGCCGGCAGCAACATCCCATAACATTATATTTTCTTCAAAATATGCATCGACTTTGCCTTTTGCAACTAGGCTCAATGAAATTGACGCTGCTCCAATCATTCTGACTTTCATGAAATTTGATAGAAATGATAGAAATTCTAAGTTATTAGTTTTATCTTCGAAATTAAATCTTGATGGAAAACCAGAACAAATAACAGATTTTTTAATATCAGACTCATAAGAGACATGTATTTTTTTATTATTACAATATGATCCAATTTCTTTCCCGCCCCAAATTAGTTCCTTCATGATTGGGTCATAAATAATTCCCCATAAAGGCGAATTATTTTTCCACAAACCAATAGAAATAGAGAAAGGAGTTAAGCCTCTGAAAAAATTAAAAGAACCATCCAGTGGGTCGACTATAAAAATGAATTCAGAATCTTTATCTTCATTCACAAGGCCTAATTCTTCTGAGAGTATTGGGATTTTATATTTCTTGAGGAAAGATATAACCTCCTTCTCAATCATAAAATCAACATCTAATTTTAATTCTCTATGAATATTCTTATCAATCTCAAATTTGATATCAGAAGTCGATAAAAAATTTTTTCTTATGATTTTTCCCTGAATCAAAAGAAATTCTTTCAAGGATTCTAGAATATGTTCATACATTAAATGAAAAAATTTCTAATTGCTAAATATATCTAAATAAAAAGGAAGTAACAAGATGATCAATAATCATATGAGCATCCTCAGCAGGCCCATATTCTCCTTTATTGGTTTTGATATGAATATATTTATTTGAAATTTCTTTCAGCCTTCCCCCGTCAAATGCTGTAATGGAAAAAGTTTGAATATTTTGATTTATTGCATATTCAAAACAATTCACCAAGTTTAAAGAATTCCCTGATGCAGAAATAGCAACTAGAAGGTCCTTTTTTGTTAAAAAGGCCTTTACTTGATTAAGAAAAATTAAATCGAAGCTTTCATCATTTCCTATGGCTGTAATGGATGGGACATTATCACTTAAACAAATTGCCTTAAAAGGCTTACCTTTATTACTTAAACCAACGGATAGGTCATTAACAAAATGACTTGCTGTAGCTGCGCTTCCACCATTTCCAATAAAATATATTGTGCCATCCTTCTCTCTAGTTTCAAGAAGACATTCTACAAAACTCTCAATCTGATTAGGCTCTATTCCATTGAGCACTTTAGTTAAGTATTCAATGTAATTTAATGTAAATATTTTTGAATCTAAGATATTAAAATTGTCAATATTATTCATTAGATATTATATTTTCCAGCCCATTCTTCATCTGAACTGTATATTTCTTCAATTAACTTCATTGTCTGAAATGCATCATATGAATTGCTAGTAGTGATTTCTTTATTTTTGATGACGGCCTCAGCAAATGCACACACTTCTCTATACCATGAAGGATCTTTATTATATCTATATATCTCTTCTATGGGATCTCCATTGTCATTATCTGGGTCGGCCCTGACAACAGTTAGAGTTTCAGATCCATAACTTTTAGTCCCTGTGATAATTCCGCCAAGAATTACACTCCCCTTCTCAAGGTTAATATCAAGATTAAATCTATGCCTCCACTGCGTAGCTGAGGAATTAAGCATAGCAACAATATTGTTCTGACCCTTCATGAGTGCATATACATTGTCTTCAACATCATAGTTCCAAAAACCATTAGAAACATAACTCTTAACTTCATGAAAGTCTCCAGCAAAATATCTGACTAAATCAACCATGTGAATACCTTGGTCAAGAAGAACTCCACCTCCCGCAATTTCTCTTTTGGTTCTCCAGTCAGATTGGTTAAAGGTTATTAACTTTGCCTTACCGTAAACTCCGCGGATATTTATTATTTTTCCTAATTCACCAGACTGAATCACTTCATGTGCTTTTATTACCGAATCATGGTACCTGTGATTAAAACCGTACATAAGTTTCAAGCTTGGATTTAGCTTTTCAATAGATATCACCTCCTCAATATCTTTTAAGCTTCTGCCTGGAGGCTTCTCGCAAAATACATGTAGATTATTTTGCAAAGCTGCTATTGTAGCTTCTGGAGCTATATCATTAGTTAAACATACAAAAAGTATATCTAATTCCTGATTTATGATTTCTTTATAATTTTTGAAGTATAAACAACCGTCCTCCATCATGCCAGAGGATTGAAAACTTTTATCACAAACTGCAACAGTTTCCATATTTGGATGCATATCTATGCATTCTTTTCTTCTTTTGCCGACTATACCAAAGCCTGCAATACCAACTTTCAACTTTTTCATTCTACGAGATATTTACTAAAATAATGATCTTTCTTCATTAGCTGTTCTGCAAGAATTAACTCTTCCTCAACATCAACACCCAATGAAAATTGATCAGAAGGTATCATTCTGATTTTGATACCATTTTCTATGACTCTGTTCATATCAACAGACTCAGCCTTTTCAAGAATCGTCTCATCAGATAAATTAAATCTTTTCAAACTTTCTCTTTTAAAGGAAATGATTCCTGTTTGCATGTATCTAGGAATATCTTGAATCAAACCCCAATTACATGGTATGGGCTCTCTAGAAAAATACATGGCGTTAAAGTTTTTATCAACAACCACCTTAACATTATTTTTATCTTCGAAAACCTTATCACTTTCAATTAAACACATAATATTGGCAATATCAGCGCTTAGATAAATGCTTTTATCTGTCAATTTTCTAAGAGATTCTGGTGAAATTAATGGCTCATCTCCTTGAATCATAATTACAACATCATATTTCTTCTTATTTGTAGATTCTATGATTTCAAGCGCCTCAGCAGTTCTTGAAGTCGCTCGATTATGGAGTTCAGACGTAAGAACACTTTTTCCATTTATAGATAGAATATAGTCATTAATTTCCTTATCACAGGTGGCAACATATACCTCATCAATTTCTGATACAAGCTTGGCTCTCCTGTAACAGTGCTCAATCATAGGCATACCTGATATTTTTTTAAGTGGCTTTCCCGGAAATCTAGATGAGTTCATCCTTGCAGGAATAATTGCCAAAATACTCATAGATTTATTTGCTTTATTTTTAAACTTTCTCTGGATGCTACATCCAAAATTCTTTGATCAACACTATACGCAATAAATTTATAACCCTCTTTAATTGTTTTATCTAATTGATTTAAATTGGGTTCAACAATATGAATACCTCGAGGTATATTGTATTCTGCAGCTTTATTATTAATTCTTTCGATGGTATTTTTAAAATTTTTATCATCAAATTTCCCTGGAGTGCCCATAGAACATGAAAGGTCGTAAGGGCCAATCATAAAAGCATCAAGATCTTTTTCGGCAAAAATCTCATCTAAATTATCTAAAGCATTTATGTGCTCAATTTGACTTACAATAATTGGATTTTTACTCTGCCAATCTAAATATCCATTGAAATCATGCCCATATTTTTGCGCTCTATAAAGACCAACTCCTCTAGTTCCATTTGGCGGATATCTAGTAGCTCTAATAGCCGTTCTTAATTCTTCAGCAGAATTTACCATTGGAATTATAATTCCATGCGCTCCAGAATCCATTACCTTCTTTATAAGTGATTCGTCAATTGTTGGAATTCTAACCAATGGCGAGGACCCTGCAAGTTCTATTACTCTAATTAACTTACAAGTCTGGCTGATAGATATAGATGTATGCTCTAGATCAATTGCAACCCAATCAAACCCTGCATTTGAAAAAATCTCTGCAATATTCTCGTCTCCAATAGAAAGCCAGGCGCCTAAAGTAAGAGATCCTTGGTTTATTTTTTCTTTAAGATTCATCTAAGTTAAATTAAATAATTTTTATATATTACATCAACCCAATCTGTTCTACCATTCATAGGGTTTTTTGAGATATGCGATATATCAAATAACTTAAAACCTTTGGGTATAAGAATTTTTTCAATATCATAAAATGACAGACTTCGATCATAGTAATCATAAAACATCAATTCTGTGATAAGAACTTTAACATCACTGATACTATCTCCGAGGCCTTCAATAACCTCCGGCTCAAAACCTTGTGTGTCTATCTTTAGCAAGTCGATATTGTTAATCGAGTTGTTAGATAGGTAATTATCTAATCTGTCAACTTTAACAACCCTTTCGTGATTATATTTCAACTCAAAACTATCTCTATCTTTTGAAGACACTTTACTTAAATCAATTGAATCCTTGCTTGAAAAATTAACTTTATTGAATCCAGATGTCCCTGAACTTATATCATGAGAATAAAAAATTTGGTCTTTTTTCTCAGAGCCAGCGGCATAATTATTTACAAAAACATTCTCATATTTAAATGCTGTTGATTCTAACTGCTTCAAACATTCATCTTGAGGTTCAAAACAATGTATCTTAGAGTCAGGCCAAATTTTTTTAAACTCATCAACTGATTGACCTATATTTGCCCCAACATCAATAATTAATGGGTGTTTGTTATTTACTAGTTTCTCAAGAGTTATTTGACGATTGAAATTCTTTAGATATTCGGCGGTTCTAATATGGTTGGAAACTTCTTGTTGAGACATTTTCTTAAAAATTTCAAAAAGATTAATTTTAACTAATAGAATTAAACATTAGACGGAGATTAACTTAATCTTTTATTTGTATATACTTCATTAAAAAAATTAGCCCATTTATCCAACTTATAGTCTTGATTCTCAAAGCATTCACTAAAGAATAAATTTCTAGCTGCAATAACATCACTATTGTTCCACCACATAACAGGATTATTCCAGATGGAATTGATATGCTCCGAAGCTTTTTTTGCGCTGAAAAAAAGAATATTATTTTCAACGAGTCTTTTTATCAAATCATCAAAATTTTTATCAAGAGCCCAGTCCTCTTTTCTATATAAGAGAATCGTTGGAACTCCACTAAGCATAGCTTCTAAAAATGTGGTCTGTGGATATGTGCAAACTATAATATTAGCATCATTAAAATGTTTAGTGCATGCATCAGAATGTATTTTTACTTCTGGTATTGCGTCACGATACCTAGAATATGAGCAAAAATAATTGCCAATTCCTTCATATTTTTTTACTGAAATTTCTAATGCATTAAATATCTTTTTATTGAGATGAGATATAAATTTTATTTTCTGATCAAAATCCCTCATGATATTGTTGCCAACTGGACCCGATTGAGCACTATAAATATAACTTCCTACCTCATATCCAATCAAGAGCAATGATCTTGGATCGCTTCTCTTATCGATACTTGAGAATTTTAAAAATTTTGAAATTGAAGGCAATCTGACTTGTTGAGGTTTAATCAATTTGTGCCAAACAACGTGAAAAATTGAGATTGTTTCCTCATGATCAAAAACTCTATTGGAGGACTTAATTGCGCCTCCATGTTGACCAGTAATCAAAACCACTTGTTCTTCTTCAACTTTCCTAGCAGACCAAATGTTGAAAAAGTCATTATGAAGATGAGCATTTGAAGTGTAGATAACTTTGCCATTAAATTTTTTCTTTAGAGAATAAATTGAATTGAAATTTTCTAGGTATGATTGGGGCATATCCATAAAAATTCTTTGATAAAGAAACTCCTCAAAACTTTTTTTCTTAAGCTTAGTTTTATTTAATCGAATAATCTTATTTCTAGATATTTCTGAACCATTTTTTTTGGGCAAAAGAAAAGAATACAATCTTGGAATCTGCCCCAGTTTGATTGATAGCAAAATTAAATCTTTAATTGATAGTTGGGAACCGTAGATTAATATCTTAGGCTTAAAGTCGAAAACTGAAAGAAATGGATCTATAAGGCATTTAAATTTTTCCCTTAAGGAAGTAGAAGCAGCTCTTTTTATTCTGGATTCAGCAGTATTAACCTTTTCAATAACCTTTAAATCAATATTTTCTAATGATTTAAACTCTATGATATCAATGAATAGTCTGTGATTCCAATAGTCATTGTGTATAAATTCACTCTGGAAATTATCAAATGTTTCGGGACTTAAAGTTTTCTTATCATGGTAATCATAGGTATGAAATTTCTTGTTAATTTTTTCTAAATCTGAAATAATTTCCCACCTATCGTAAATTAATGGCAAATATGACGCAAGCCATGGACCTATAACTTTTCTCCAGAAACTTTCAGAAAAATTTGTTTTGTGGATTAGGTTTAGTTTTCTTACCAGCTGTTTAGTTATATCATTATTTAATCTAGTTAGATAAAGGTAGTCTTTAGCTCTCTTTGATTGTCGTGTCCAATGATGGCTTAGTTGATCTATATTTTTCTTAGATAGAAACTTTTCAAAATCTAAAGTATTACACCATTGTCCTAACAAAAAAATATCTTTACTGCTATCCAGGAAATTTTTATCTGGAGAAATTACCAGTAAACTTGAGTCTTTCAACTATAGCTCCTGATAAGGTTTCACTTTTGGAGGAAATTCTAAATAATTGTAGATATCTTTCTTGAAAAAATCGATAGCTACATCATAAAAATTCGCAAATTTAAATGAATAATACTTCATACCTATATTGTCAGTTATCTCATGAAATTGATTACGCTTCATAAGTTCTTCAAAATAGTGTTCATTAAGTAAGTCTTTTTTTACAATATTAGAGTCCTTGTATGAAACTGTTTGATAGAAAAATTCTGATCGTAAAGTTCCATTTCTATATACAGGATGATTGAACTCTTTAATAAATCTATAGGGAGCTCCGAAAACTGTCTCTATATGGTGAATGAGGGTAACAGCCTTGGATGGATGAACCCCAAAAGTTATTTGTTTAAAATCTAAGTCAAGCATTATTTCCCAAGGGCTCCCTGCACCATATGCTCCTCTGCCAACATTTCTCAAAAAATTAGAACTCTTTCCAACCCCGGTAACAGACCAGAAGGGATGAAAACTTCTCACAGAATAGTCTTTCTTTCTGATGAATTCGGACAAAGCGCCCATTTCATGTGAGCATGTTTTATGCAAATCAAACGGAGTGGATGTATTACAAATATTCATCGAAGCTGTTGGGCAAAATATTGAACCATTCTTGCCAATTTGGGATCTAAGAGTATTGTAAAAAATATCTAATTTTCTATTCTTTTTTAACTTAATTTTAGCAAAGTGACTAAAATTTCCAGTTATGAAAATATTGTCATTCTTTTCTATGCCAAGCTCATTGAAAATTTTTATAAATTGCTCACTAAGACTTTTTTCAAGAAAATTTGTGTCTTTATTTTTTGATTCCATCTAGAAATTTTACTGCAGCAAGATATTGATGAGGAGGAATAAAACATTCATCAATAACTGAAAAGGACCTTTTTTTGGCTCTATTTGGACCAAAATTAGAGACAATATGTTTTGCAAGATCAATAGACTCGTCAATGTTTAGAGGAGGGACAAAATCTATTTTTTTCATATTTTTTTGATGCTTACTCATTGATAAATCAACATTTAAGGTCGCAAACATAATATTTCTATCTGGGTAATTACGCTCTAGATGATTTACAGACGCCCAAAAAAGTTTCTCATCCTTTGGAAAGGGAAAGGGAGTATGAATATAGACAATATTGTGATCTAATTTTTCTAGAATATGATTTGTAAGACTCCAAAAAGTTTCGTTATTGGGGTATACAAATGGCCATATATTTGCATCTAGACAGTAATCAAAGTGTCCAAAATGCAGATATTTAATTATCTTTCTTTTATCCTCAGATAATATTTGACTTAGATTGTTCAATCCTTGCTTTGTTTCAATCATAGGAACTATATCAATCTCGCTCAAATCTTTATCTAAAGAACCGAATATAATCTTTACATCATTAAAAGATTTGACTTTTGGGAGAAAGATTCCCCTAAAAAAAATCTTGTCCTTTTTTAGAATTGAATTTATCAATCTTATATCTTCTTGAAAGTATTCAGAGTCTATTGAATTAACTCTTAAGAAAATATCAATATCAATAGTCGAAATATCAAGATTTTTAATAATATATCGCAAGCCATCCCTAGCAGCTAGTTTAAGTTTTTTATTGTTTTCAAGATTAAAAATATCCTGAGCGCTATCCTCTAAATCAAGAATAACGTTAACTTTTGCTTCATTAAGCTTTGATAGAATTTTTAATGTAGACCTCGGACGAGTAAGAGGCAAATATTGTATTAATTGATTTTTCAAAATGAGTGGTCTTGAATTAGTGAATTATGGTCTAAGCCAATAATTGCTGACTCACCCATAGCATTTATTGCCTCAATTGCGCTTCCCCCAATGTGGGGAGTAACAATAAAGTTATCTAAGTTCAATAAATTGAAATTAACAGGTGGCTCATCATGTAAAACATCAAAGGCAGCATAAAACTTTTTATCTCTTAAAAATTCGAATAAAGCAACCTCATCAACAAGTCCACCCCTGGCAGCATTAATCAAGACACTGTTTTTTTTAATTAAATTTAAGCGACTCTTATTTAATATGTTTTTTGTGGAGTTATCCAGAGGCGTATGAATTGAAATTATATCTGATATTGCTAAAAGCTCTTCTATGTCCAACTCAGTCACATTGTATTCTTCATAAAAATTTACATTGTCACTTCTAATATCATTAACCAAAACTTTACAATTAAATGGCTGAAGAAGTTTTATTAAATCCTTGCCTACATGGCCGCAGCCAATAATTCCAAAAGTCTTTCCGCTTAATTGACTTCCCACAAATTGCTTCCATCCACCATTTATTACATTCTTGTTTGAAGAGCTAATATGCCTTAAAAGATTAATTACATTAGATATTACCAATTCAGAAACAGACCTTGCATTTAAACCACCTTTCCAGCCAAGTAATATGCCTCTTTGATTAATAGCATCAAGATCAAGCATATCCAAACCAACTCCATACTTACTAATAACTTTAAGTTTCGGAAGATCATTAAGTATTCTTTTGTCGATTTTCTCAAGCGCAATTATAGCCTTATCACAATCTTTGAGAAATTCTACAAGACTATCTTGATTTAAGGTTTCTCCTGATTCATTAAATTTAACATTTGCATACCTATGCAAAAGTTTCTGTCTAAGTTCAGGACTTCTAGAAAAAGATCTTGAACAAACTCCAACTTTTGACTTGATATTTTTCATTGTGCGAGTAACTCATTAATCGTTGACACAATATAATCTTGATTTTTTCTACTAAGAGAGGGATATAGCGGAATAGATAAAGCACCCTTGAAAAAACTTTCTGCTACTGGAAAATCTTTATTTTTAAAGCCAAATTTTCTATAAAAGGGCTGTCTATAAACAGGGATATAATGAACATTAACTCCAATTTTATTATTTCTTAATTTTTGGTATATTTCTTCCCTGCTTTTTGAGTTATTCTTAAGTTTTATTGGGTACAAATGCCGTGAAGAGTATATGGAATCATCTTGCATTTGACAATCTAAAAAATTTCGATCAAGGTTTTCATCGTAGAATTTTGCAATCTGATTTCTTTTTTTAACAAATAAGTCAAGTTTTTTAATTTGGCTTAAGCCAAGAGCAGAGTGAATATCGCTAAGTCTATAATTAAAACCGAGCTCTATCTGTTGATATTCCCATTCACCTTTTGGATCACTAATCATCATATCTTTATCTCTAGTAATACCATGAGACCTTAAAAGCTTAATTTTCTTTGCTATCTCCTCATCATTAGTTGTAAGCATACCACCCTCACCAGTAGTGATAGATTTGACTGGATGAAAACTAAATGATGTGATATGAGATTTAACGCAAGAACCAATTATATTTTTTTCTATTCTTCCGCCAAGAGCATGGCAGGCGTCTTCAATTATTTTAAAATTATATTTCTTTGATAACGAAAAAATTGAATTCATATCAGCTGACTTACCTGCGTAATGAACAACAACTAATATCTTGGGTAATTTATCAATTTTTTTTGCTTGCTCAAGTTTCTTCTCAAGTGCTAAGATATCAATATTCCAATCATGGTTACTTATATCAACAAAATCAATCTCAGCTCCACAATATAATCCGCAATTTGCAGAAGCAACAAAAGTAACAGCAGATGTCCATAATATATCTCCTGAACCAAGACCTAGAGATAAACATGCCAGATGAAGGGCTGAAGTACCGCTATTGACTGCAATTGCATAGTCTGTACCGCAATATGCGGCAATAGATTTTTCAAAGTTTAAAACATTGGAACCTTGAGTAATAAAATCTGATTTTAAAACTTTAATTACAGAATCAATATCATCTCTAGATATCTCCTGTTTGCTGTATGGAATCATTAAAGCTCGGCCTTTAAATCATATTGTTGGATTTCAGTTTGACTTAAGAAATAATTATTATCTGAGGAGTACTCAAAATTTTGTTCTACAAATTTACCATTCTCGCCTAACATATCTCTAGAGTAGTCATGAGAATAATCAAAAAGATTGATAGTTGGAGTGATAACAAAATGCTCCGAAAACTCAATTGTATTAAAGGAATCATCTTTTGGGCACATTACCTCATGAATTTTTTCTCCTGGTCTAATCCCGATAAAGTCCAACTCTAATTCTGGTGCCAATGCCTCTGCCAAATCTACAATTCTTACTGAAGGAATTTTTGGTACAAAAATTTCTCCACCATGCATTCTTTGGAAATTTCGTAAAACAAAATTCACACCCTCTTCAAGAGTAATCCAAAAACGAGTCATATCCTTATGAGTAATCGGCAAATTCTTAGCACCATTAGAGATAAGTTTTTTGAAGAAGGGCACAACTGAACCTCTAGAACCAACAACATTGCCGTATCGGACAACGGAAAATCTTGTTCTAGCATCTCCTGTAATATTATTAGCCGCAACAAAAAGTTTATCTGACGCAAGTTTTGTTGCGCCATATAAATTTACTGGATTGGCAGCTTTATCAGTAGATAGTGCAATAACCTTTTCAACATTATTAAAAATCGCTGCTGAAATAATATTTTCAGCACCACTAATGTTAGTCTTAATGCATTCCAAGGGATTATATTCTGAGGCAGGAACATGCTTCATAGCTGCACCATGAATAATAAAATCAGCTC
>Ga0181580_10000450_pt1 | contig 30413 bp, 32 predicted proteins | sample 071ome_23_FD_132413 | JGI IMG/M metagenome (GOLD analysis project Ga0181580, IMG submission 132413) | Coastal salt marsh microbial communities from the Groves Creek Marsh, Skidaway Island, Georgia - 071403BT metaG (megahit assembly) | ecosystem: Environmental > Aquatic > Marine > Intertidal... | reverse complement strand
TCGGGCGCGACAAATCCTGCGAGGAATCCTTTACCCCTTCGATGTTGGAATGCCCGGCCAGTTCGGCCATCGTGTCGTTGGACATGGCCACCACGGAACGGCCCGGAATATCATAAATGATCACCGGAACGGAGATCGCATCAGCAATCGTTAAATAGTGATGCTTCAGCCCTTCCTGGGTTGGCTTGTTGTAATACGGGGTGACGACAAGAACGGCATCTGCCCCGGCATTGGCCGCGTGGGTTGCGAAATCAACCGCTTCATGGGTGGAATTGGACCCGGCGCCGGCAATGACCTGTGCCCGGCCAGCGGCTTCCTCGATACAGATTTCCACGACTTTTTTATGTTCATCATGGCTCAGCGTCGGCGACTCACCAGTTGTGCCAACAGGGATAAGCCCTCTGGTACCTTCGGCAATCTGCCAGTTGACCAGTTTCCGGAACCCGGCCTCATCCAGGCTGCCATCCGCAAGGAACGGCGTGATCAGGGCTACGCAAGAGCCGCCAAATCGGGCATCACCAGTCATCATGATACTTCTCCAGTTATGAGATATTCATGTGCCGGAGCATAGGCCCAGTTGCGCTGTTCTTCAAGCCATTCTTGGCCATGCTCAAAAGCGCAAGGTTTCGGGATAAAGCACGTTGCCAGCGCAGATCCGTGCGCCTAGACTTTCATTTCATGCAGGAGCCATCATATCATGCAGGGGACAGAACCAGATGCATCTGCCAACCTATTCCGATGTTGCCGCCGCCCGTGACCGTATCGCGCGGCAGGCTGTTGTTACACCTCTCCTGACCTCGCCACGGGTCAATGCCCGTCTTGACGGCATGCTGCTGATCAAGGCGGAGCCTCTCCAGCGCACCGGATCATTCAAATTCCGCGGCGCCGCCAATGCCGTTGCCATGCTTGATGAAAACACAAGAGCCGTGGTGGCGTGGTCGTCAGGAAACCACGCCCAGGCGGTTGCAGCCGCGGCAACGGCACGTGGCCTCAAATCCGTGATCGTGATGCCGGAAGATGCACCTGAAACCAAAAAGGCAGGCACGGCGGAGCTCGGCGGTGAGGTTGTGACCTATGACCGATATACCGAAAGCCGCGAAGAGATAGGCCAGGCGCTGGCCCGGGAGCATGACGCCGCTATCATTCCGCCCTATGATTTTGCCCCGGTGATTGCCGGTCAGGGCACCATCGGGATTGAGATCGCCCACCAGCTTGATGCGAGGGAAGTGACCGCAGATCAACTGATCTGCTGCACGGGCGGCGGGGGGTTGCTTTCAGGTCTTTGCTTAGGAATCCACGAGCATCACCCCAAGATGGAGATCATTGCCGCCGAGCCTGAGGGATTTGATGATTTCAGGCGATCCATCGATGCCGGGGAACGCGTTGCCAATGTGCCGGGGGCGCAGACAATCTGCGATGCTATCGTAACCCCCATCCCGGGGGAGCTGACCTTTGCCATCAACCGCGATCATGTCAGCCATGGCGTTGCGGTAAGCGATGAGGAGGTGCTGGCCGCCATGGCATTTGCCTGGGCGGAATTCAAACTGGTGGTTGAACCGGGTGGTGCGGTGGCGCTTGCCGCGGCTCTTTCCGGCAAGGTGGAGATCAGAGGCAAGACCAGCGTGATCGTGGCCTCCGGCGGCAATGTTGACAAAACGGTCTTTGAGCGGGCACTCAACACGCTATAGCCGCGACAGGGGCGAAAGGTTTAAACCTAGCCGCGCCCGCGATAGCCGGCCACACCCGTATCCGGCACCCAGACCCCTTCGGGCTGAGTGCCATATTGCCAGAAAACATCAATAGGCATACCGCCGCGGGGATACCAGTATCCGCCAATCCTGAGCCAGTGGGGCTTGAGCAGATCAGCCAGTGTCTTGCCGATATCAACGGTACAGGCTTCGTGAAAAGCCTGATGGTTGCGGAAGGAATTGAAATAGAGCTTAAGCGACTTGCTTTCGACCATCCATTGATCCGGCACGTAATCAATCACCAGATGGGCAAAGTCAGGCTGGGCGGTCACCGGGCAGAGAGACGTAAATTCCGGCTGGGTAAACCGCGCCACAAAAAAGGTGTCGGGATGCGGATTGGGCACACGATCAAGTTCGGCGTCTTCAGGGCTTTGCGGCATGACGCTGGGCTTGCCGAGATGCTTGAGACTATCGGTCATGGTGGGATCCTTTCCATCAATGTGGTGGATATAAATCAAACGCCTCAAACGTTCCAGAGGAAAATTCCGGGCCTAGCCGGGATCAGGCGCAGCAAGCACGATCACCAGATCAGCCAGATTGGTGCCCGTGGGAGGACATTTAAGCAAACCGCCCATGGCATCAAGGCAGGGATAAGCGTCATGCGCTTTCAGGGCGGCACGCGCCGCATCGCCATGCCTGATCATCTCACTGGTCACGCATCCGCCTGCGGCATCGGTAGGCCCGTCCCTGCCATCGGTTCCGGCGGCAAGGCAGACCCATTCCCGCTGACTGTCCTTCCCGGCCATGGCGGCAAGAAAAGAAAGCGCAACTTCCTGTGATCTGCCGCCAAGACCATGGTTTCCATGCAGGCTGACAACCGTCTCACCGCCTCCGGCCCCGACCAAAGGACCTTTCGTCTCAAGGAGCATGTCAGCAAGCTTTTCCCCCATGAGGGATGCTTCGCCCGTAAGTTCAGGCAATTCGACGGCGGCGGGACCAAGCGCGGCCTGTGCCGCGTCAATACAGATCCTGTTGCTGGCAAGGACAGAGGTGTGAACCCGGTCAAGCCGGGGATCACCGGGAAGAAGCGGCATTTCAAGCTCCCCCGTATTGAGCTTTGCCAGGGTGTCCTGAACCCAGGCCTCCCCGAGAAGGCCTGAAGCGGCAAGATAACGGAGGGTTGCCTCATGAGATGTGGTTTCTGCCGCGAAGGGGCCGCTGGCAATGGAGATAAGAGCATCGCCCGGCACATCAGAAAGCGCCCACTGGGTCACCCGCGCAGGTGCCGCGCAGGCCGCAAGGCGCCCGCCCTTGACGCGTGAGAACAATCGCCGCACGGCATTCATGGCGTGGATATCAAGACCGCTGGCCAAGAGAGCCTGATTAAGCCTGATCTTGTGCTCAAGGGTCAGCCCCGGCATGGGCGAGGCCATCAGTGCCGAGCCGCCGCCGCTCAACAAAACCAGAAGATGATCCTCTTCTTTCAGATCAAAAAGCCTGGCCATGATTGCCTCCGCCCCTTTCATGCTCCCTTCATCGGGCACGGGATGACCGCCGATGAACAGATCAAACCCGGGGACGGGCTTTGCGTTTTCTTTGTTTGTGACCAGAAATCCCGGCGCGGAAATGCCTGCATTCCGGCAGGCTTCCGCCATGGCAACAGCCGCCTTTCCGATCCCGACGATAAATGTCGGCGCGGTATCAAGAGAAGAGATCGCCGGTGCGAGTGCCCGGGCGGGGGATGCCGCCTCAAGGGCGGCGGCAAAGGCGGCTTCGGCGCGTAGCTTTAATCCGGCTATGGTCATGTCACCGGGTCAGGCACGTCCCGGCCCGCAAAAAACGCGCTGAGATTACGCACAACCGTCATCCCCATGGCGTTACGTGTTTCCAGCGTTGCCGAGCCGAGATGTGGCAACAGCACCGTATTCGGCGCCGCCAGCAGGCGCGGGTTGATCACCGGCTCCCCCTGAAAGACATCAAGCCCGGCGCCGCCGATACGGCCTTCTTCCAGCGCCTCCGCCAGGGCTTCCTCATCAATCACATCCCCCCGGGCCGTGTTGATAACCAGCGCATCGGGTTTCATCGCTGCCATGGCTTCAGCATTGAGGATATGCCAGGTTTCTTCACCTCCCGGGCAATGCAGGCTGATGATATCCGCCGCAGCGCAGACATCCCTGACGGTGGGCAGCTGTGTTGCCTCAAACGGGCCGGTATCATCGAGGCGAGACCGGTTGTAGAACACAATTTTCATGCCAAAACCAAGGGCAGCACGTTGCGCCGTTGCCCGGCCGATCCGGCCCATCCCGATGATGCCGAGGGTCTTGCCTGTCAGCTCACGTCCAAGGAGATGCGTTGGTCTCCAGCCGGCCCAGTTGCCGGTGCGGAGTTCACGTTCCCCCTCACCTGCCCGCCGGGCGGTCATGAGCATCAGCGTAAGGGCGATATCGGCGGTGGCATCGGTGAGCACCCCGGGGGTGTTTGTCACCACCATTCCATGGCGTGTCGCTGCCGCAACATCAATATGGTTAACGCCAACACCGAAATTGGCGATGATGCGGCACTTGCCGGTGCTTGCGGCCTCAAGAACATCCGCATCCAGGCGGTCGGTCACTGTACAGGCGATACCGTCATGGTCCCGCATGGCTGCGATCAGCGCATCAGGGGAAAGAGGGGTGTCACCCGCATCGAAGGTCACATCGAAATTATCCCGAAGCTCACGTTCTGACATTTCAGGCCAGCGGCGTGTAAGCAGAATACGCGGTTTGGACATCACTATCTCCTTTTGATGTGATCTTGTTCTACCGGGCGATGATCTTATCATGGATAGCCAGCACGGACCTGGCCATACGCTCATTGGCGGCATCGATCATCCGGCCTTCATAGGCGGCCGCACCCTTTCCTTCGGATGCCGCAAGATCAAGCGCTTCAAGGATACCCTTCGCGCGTCTGACCTCTTCTTCACCCGGCGAAAACACGGCATTTGCCAGAGGTATTTGCGAGGGATGAATGGCCCATTTCCCTGTCATTCCGAGGCTTGAGGCACGTCTGGCCGCGGCGGTGTACCCTTCCGGATCCCCGAAATCGCCGAACGCGCTGTCCATAGGAACAAGCCCGTTGGCACGGCAGGTGACAACAATGCGCGAGAGGACAGCATGAAACTGATCGCCCGGATAATCGGGGTTGAGGCCGCCGATATCCACCGTTCTTGCCTGAATACTGGCGGCGAAATCCCCGGCGCCGAAATGAAGCGCCTCCAGCCTGTGTTTCCCGATATCACGATTATAGCGGGCGATGGTTTCGAGATTGGCCGCACCCGCGGCTGTCTCAATAAGTGCTTCGAGGGCGGGCGGCGCAAAGCCCATGGAATTGGAGATCTGGGTGATCAGGCTATCAACGGCGTAAATATCTTCCGGCCCGCCAACCTTGGGCAGGATCACGGTATCAATACTGTCCCCCGCCGCTTCGAGCACATCGACAAGGTCACGATACGTCCAGCTCGTATCAAGACCGTTGACCCGGAGCGAGATTGTCTTGCCCGCGCCGGACCAGTCTATTTCCTTAAGCGCGGTAACGGCTGTCTTGCGTGCGGACACCTTTTCACCGGCAGCGACCGCGTCTTCCAGATCAAGAAAAACAGCGTCGGCATCGGTGGTTGCGGCCTTGGTCATCATTTTCATGGATGAAGCGGGAACGGCAAGCAGGCACCGGCGCAGACGCGGAGATGTCTCAGGGAGGGGGCGATGGCTCATGGAATTAAATTTTCACGTTGTTTTCAGTAATGATCTTACCATAATGTTAATCCAGATAATGTCCAGTCAACAACATGAGCCTTACGCATCCCATGACCATGATCACACCGGAACAGATTGCACGTTTTCAGGCCAACGGGGCCGTACACCTTCCCGGTCTTTTCAGGGACTGGGTGGAGGTGATCGGCGAAGGTATTGAGCAAAACATGGCCGAACCCGGCGAATACGCGGCGGAAAACACCAAAGATGGTGACAGTGGCCGGTTTTTTGATGATTACTGCAACTGGCAACGCATCCCGGCATTTGAGAAAGTCATTCGTCAGTCACCTGCCGCGCAGGCCGCAGCGGAGCTCATGCAGTCGACATCAGCGCAGATTTTTCACGATCACGTGCTGGTAAAAGAACCCGGCACGTCAAAGCCGACCCCCTGGCATCAGGACGCGCCCTATTATTTCGTTGATGGTGAACAGAACCTGAGTTTCTGGATACCTGTTGATCCGGTACGGGATTCAACCCTGCGGATGATTGCAGGCTCGCATCGCTGGGAGAAAATGGTCCTGCCGGTACGTTGGCTGAACGAAGATGCCTTCTATGCCGGTGACGACGAGTATCTGCCTGTTCCGGACCCGGACCAGAACCCTGACAATTACAACGTGCTGGAATGGGAGCTTGAGCCCGGTGATGCGGTCGCGTTTCATTTCAAATGTGTCCACGGGGCACGGGGCAATATGAACGCCGCACGCAGGCGGGCATTGTCGCTTCGTTTTCTCGGCGATGACGCAAGATACGTCACCCGGCCCGGACGCACCTCACCGCCTTTTCCGGGGCATGGCATGACCGACGGGGAAAAGCTTCGTGAAGACTGGTTCCCTGTTACCTATTCATCCGGCGGAAAGCAGATGAACTGAGCCATATCTGAGGGAACGGACTATGCGGTATCCGTTTCCTCACTGTTCTGCGGGGTGACCAGGGTAAGGCCGATCATCATCAGGCCGAGCGCCATCCAGACCCAATAGGAATGGGTTTCATCAAAAATATACATCCCCCAGAACACACCCGACAGCGTGACAAGGTATCCTGTCTGGCTGGCAAATACCGGGCCGAACATCCCCACCGACATGACAAACATGGTGTAGGCCACCACCGAGATCAGGGAAAGGCCGATCACCGAGTATTCCATACTGCCGAAGGGATAGCTGAAGACAAGAAGACTGTCGTTCCAGCTGGCGATCGGGAACAGCATCAGGGATGCCATCACGTTCATGCCCATGGACATGCGGATGGGGCCGATACGGGTCACGGATCGTGCCGCCAGCACCAGATTTTCTCCGGAATAGCTGAGAGAACTGACGCATGCCAGAAGGATCCACGGTATCGCCGCACGATCAGGCAGGCTGTTCTGCGGCAGGGCAATCAGCGCGATGGCGACAATACCGCATAACAGCCCGGCAAATCTTTTCACGGAAAACTTTTCCATCCCGAGGGGAACCGAAGCCCCGTAGGTCATCAGCGGTATGAGCGCGATAGTAATCGAGAGAACCCCTGCCTGAACATGGGACGCCGAATAGTAGAAAAGCGAGCCGGGCAAGACCGAACCCAGAACCCCGATGATGGTAATCAGGCCAAGATGTTCACGCAATTCAAGGATGGGTTTGCGGCGCACCAGTGTTATCACCAGCAGAATAATTGCGGAAAACATGGCCTGAAAAAGCGCAATCCCCAATGGGGCCCCGCCACTTTCCACGGCGATCTTGCCGAGTGAAAAGGACAGCCCCCAGCTGACACCCATCACCGACAGGAATATCCATGGAAGGAAATGCTTCCAGCGCATTCTTGATCGTGCCGCACTTATCATTACCGAAACACCAGAAAATTGCCTGAAGCATGTCCGGCTCAGAATATGGCACAAGTCGTTATAAATTACATCACGGAAAGATGACTACCACCCGGTCCGGTTTATGATCATCTGGGCGGCACGGGAATATTCTGAAAGCTTCTGAACAGGCAGTGTATCGGCCCTGAAACTCCCCCATGATGCGACTTCTCCGTCCACCGGCACATCAGGATTGACGGGGTATTCGAAATTGACGCTGGCATAGATCTGCTGCGCTTCATCTTCTGTCAGCCATTCAAGAAAGGCCCTGGCTTCTTCTGCACGAGGAGATGTCCGCACAATTCCCCCGCCGGTAATGTTGATATGCTGGCCGCGGTCATCCTGATTGAGAAACACGAGCCGGATATCTTTCGCCCAATCCTGCTGTTCCGGGTTTGTTGTGTTGAATTTCATGTTGCCGTAATAATAGGTGTTCATAAGCGCCACATCACATTCACCGGCAAAAATGGCCTTGGCCTGCGCCCGGTCATTGCCTTGCGGCTTCCGGGCAAGGTTACGGACAAGACCGCGTGCCCATTCTTCGGCCTGCGCTTCGCCATGATGGGCAATCAGTGATGCGAGTAACGCCCGATTATAGACATGGCTTCCCTTGCGGGAGCAGATTTTTCCTTTCCATTTCTCATCCGCAAGATCCTCGATCCGGGTGATGCTGCCCGGGGCAACGCGATTCTCTGATACCGCAAGGACTCGGGCCCGGATCGAAAGCGCAATCCAGCGGCCCCGGGGGTCACGCAGATATGCCGGCACATTCCCCTCAATAACCGGTGAGGACACCGGGGCCAGCAAATCTAGATCAGCCAGTTCGGTGATACGCGACACATCGCTGGTCAGCACCACATCTGCAGGGGAAGACGTCCCTTCCGACTGAAGACGCTGGGCCAGTCCTTTCGGCGCATGAACGACGTTGAATTCTGTCCCTGTCTTTTTCGTATAGGCCGCAAGCAATGGTTCCAGCAACTGAGGCGTGCGGTAGGAATAGATATTCAGTGTTCCGGCATTGGCGGCATATACCCCGCCTGTTGCCATAAACCCTGCTGCCATGAAAACAGTCATCATCAACCGAAGGATATTTTTCATGAGTGTGTGCCCGTCATTGAATTGAGAATGATTATCAATCTCATTAAAATAGGTACGAATGTCAATCCTTATTTCGATGTCATTTCGAGAAATTTTTCCGCCAGCACAAGAACAGGTTTATCGGCTGACCGGAGGATGAAATTTCAGGGAGAATCAGATGCCGAAGCCCGGCTCAAACCCGGCCGGTGCCAGCTCCAGCGATTTGAAATCAAACGCAGGCGCCACAATATTGCTGGCCAGAACCCAGCCTGACTGGCTTGACGCGGCCTGCCACGAGCCCCGGGGGATAATGAGCTGCGGGCGCTGGCCCCGGCCGATATCCATCCCGAGATAATGGGTCTGCACGGGACCGTCACCATCCCTGACGTAAAGGGACAAAACAGAACCTGCGTGCCATGACCAGACTTCATCAGCATCCTTGATGCGATGCCAATGCGCGGTTTCACCCTGCTTGAGAAGAAAATAGATTACCGAAATATCGCCACGTGAGCCGTCCGGGGAAACGGTGGAAACTGTTTCCAGATACCAGCCACCTTCGGGATGTGCCTTCAATCCTAACGTATCAATGATGTCGTCTGCTTCCATAATTCTATTCCAGATGCCCTGACTGTCTCAAAGATATATTGTAATCACCACGCAAGAAAAGCCCTAAATGCCAAAGAATGATGCCAGTATAAAAGAAATCAGCCCTGCTGCCACCGCCATAATCATGTTTCCCCGCCAGAGCATAACGCCAAGAGCGGCGATCAGAGCCGCCAGCCGCCAGGTCAGTTCGGTTGTCGCCACAAGCCCGCTCGGGAAAACGACAATCAGCATCATCACCCCGGCGACCATGGCGTAGGCAACACCATTGATCCACTGCGACCACCGGCTTTCCTGCGGAATACGATCACCGATCACAACGCCGAGAAAACGCCAGATGAATGTGCCGGCAAAAGCGATCAGAACCAGAAACCAGAGATAAAGCTGATCGGTCATCTGCCCGCCCCCTCATCTGCCGTGCGCCAGAGCATCACCAGCGTTCCGCCGAGAACACCGGCCGCAAGGATGGCCCATTCCCCAATCAGCGGAAACAACACGGGACAGAGAATTCCGCCGGCAAGCCCCGCCAGACGATTGCGGATCCTCCTGGCATTGATCACCATCATCAGAATATAGAGAGGTGTGATCACAAGTATTGCCCGCAACACTTCCTGCGGCACCTGATCGGCCATCACGTAGCCGGTGACCGTGCCGAGAACTCCTGAGCAGAATATCAGCCCGCCAAGACCGGTGAAATAAGCCGTCAGGGTTGCGGGGGTATAGCGATGTTCCACCGCACCAAGCTGAACCCAGGAGGTGATGGCAAGCATCTGAACCAGCAGCAACCGTTTCCAGAAAGGGATCGGGTGATACCGGAACCCCATGATTTCAATCCCCGATATGGTCATCAGCAGCATCCGCATATTGGCCAGGGTCACTGCCGTGAATATCACCAGAGCCGAAGCGCCTGCCATATGCAGCGAAGCCATCGCCACCTGCCCGGGCATGCCCCAGACAAGAATTGTTGTGGCCAGAGTCTCAGCGATGCCGAAACCCGCTTCCCTGGCGATGGCGGCAAATCCAACCATGGTGGAAAAAATGCTGATGGCGGGGATGCCCAAGGCGTCACGGATACCATCCTGCCGTGCATCTGACAGATCTGCTGAACTGGCCGGAGAAGTCATGACGAAATCACTTTTGATGAAGAGTACAACACGGATGAAAAGCTGAAGATAACCTTATGCCTATTCTGACCCATTCGGGCATGGAAATTCAAGCAGTCTTTATCCATGCGCGGCCACAATCACAAGGCAAATCATTCCTGCAGAAAAACATGAATTTTCGGCGGGCAGAAGAGTTGCTGTTTGGCTTGCGCGTGTGGTATGAATTGATCCTTACGGAAGATTAACAGAACGGGAGATCAGGATGAAAAGCACGGCGTCAACAATCATCGTGCACGACCATGATCTTCCCGGAGATGTCCGTCTTGGCAACAGCGTTGCGATTGATACCGAAACCATGGGCCTTAACCATCACCGTGACCGGCTGTGCCTGGTGCAGCTGTCTTCGGGGGACAACACCGCCCATCTTGTCCGGATACATCTTGACCGGAAACCTGCGCCAAATCTCAGCCGGATGCTTGCGGACCCGGAGATCGAGAAGATCTTTCATTTCGCAAGATTTGATCTGGCCGCACTGATGCACGGGATCGGCCCTGTGAACGGACCGGTTTTCTGCACCAAAATTGCCTCAAAACTGATCCGCACCTATACCGACCGCCACGGGTTGAGCGAACTTGTCCGCGAAATTCTGGGCATTGAGCTCTCCAAGCAACAGCAATCTTCTGACTGGGGCGCGGCAAGCCTGACACCTGAACAGCACACCTATGCCGCATCGGACGTTTTGTACCTGCACCAGATCAAAGCATCTCTTCTGGACAGGCTGAAGCGTGAGGGACGGCTGGCCGAAGCCCAAGCATGTTTTGCCTTTCTGCCAACCCGGGCTGCCCTTGACCTCAACGGATTTGAGGCCGTGGATATTTTTTCCCATTAAGACCGACAGAAAACCGAACGGAACCCCATGATCCATGGCTGAGACAACACCACCATCCAGCAACAACACGGCCCGGGATAAAAAGGGGCGGATGAAACCGTTCAGTTTTGCACCACGGATCAGGGACAAATCATCAACCGAAACGATGGTTGAAGCAACACGGCGCCACCGGACCATCCGGGCTGGGCTGATTATCAGCGTCGGGGTAATCTTTGCGGTGGTGGGCGGCTTTCTGGGTCTCGGAGGTCAGGACGATATCAAAGTCCAGCTGAAAGCCGAAAAAGAACCATCACCTGAAACACGAGATGTTGAGCTTAAGGGCGCAAGTTACAAGGGCGTGACCTCAAGCGGCAACCAGTTTATCGTTCTTGCCAATACCGCCACCGAAAACCCGGACAGGCCAAACCAGATCAACATGAGCTCACCCCGCGCCCGGGTTGATACGGAAAGCGGCAGGCCCATGACCATCCGGTCCAACAACGGTGAGTTTTATCGTGATGAAAACAAGGTAAATCTGACCGGCCGTGTCGTCATCGTCCGGCCTGATCTGGGCTACACGTTGCTGACCGAAGAGGCCGATGCTGATCTTGAGACCGGGCAGATCATTTCAGAAAAAGAAGTCCGCGGCTTCGGCCCCAAAGCGAATATCAGATCGAACGGCATGATCATCAAAGACAAGGGAGATGATTTGTTGTTTCTCGGCCATGCCGTTTTAGTGCTCAACCAGGCCGTCCGCGTCCGAGATTAGGAGCTCGTTGAAATATGATTACAAAATTCAGTAAACCACATCTCCTTATTCCCTTTATTGTTGCCATCATCATAGCTTTTGCAGGCACGCTACCGGCACATGCACAGACATCAGAAGGCGGCGACCTGACGGTTGAAGCTGATAAAAGCCTGCAATGGCTCAAAAATGAAAAGAAATACATCGCAACTGGTAACGCCCTTGCAAAGCAGGGAGGCATGACCCTCAAAGCTGAGGTCATAACCGCCCATTACGAGGAAACAGAAACCAATGCCGCTGATACAGAAGAGATCAGCATTTCCCTTATCATTGGTCACGGAAATGCAGAATTCATCCGGACAGGCCTGACCGCAAAAGCAGAGAAGATCGAATATGATCTTTCATCAGGGCAGATCATCATGACCGGAGGCAAACCTAAAGTTGTCAATGACAACAATTCACTGGAAGCAAGCGAAAGCCTGAATTACGACCGCGCAAGCAAACTTGTCACCGCCATCGGCAATGCTGAGCTTGTTCTGGCAAACGGACGCACGCTCAAGGGGGATCGTATCGAAGCGGTGCTTAACGAAGATGAGAGCGATTTCATCACGGTCATGGCAACAGGAAATGCCGAGGTTTTCAGCCCGGATATCTCCGGGGCGCGTGAAGGAAGATCGGATCACATGATCTATGATCAGACCACCGGCATCGCCAACCTGACCGGTAACGTGACCCTGAAGGACAAAGCCAATATCATGAAGGGCGATAAGGCCGTGATCGATACCATTGCGGGCACCTCGACCCTGTCATCCGAAGGTGGCCGTGTGGGCGGCGTTTTCTCCAAGACCAAATAACCCCGGCTTCCGGCGCAAGCCCGTTTATGACAGCACATAGATGCTGTTGTAATGATTGCTTTTATTTAGTATTGTAATCGGTAACACTGCTCAGTGGTTCTGAGTTATTAATTCCATAAGAGATCACACCTCTCATGAACGATACGCCCGTACAGGACAATACACAGCCGCGACTTGTGCACAGCAACCCTGAAATGTCAGGGCTTGTGGCAAAGCAGATCGGCAAGTTTTACAACAAGAAACGTGTTGTCCGTAACGTGACGATCAACGTGAAAAGGGGTGAGGCTGTCGGGCTTCTCGGCCCTAACGGCGCCGGGAAAACAACCTGTTTCTACATGATATCCGGGCTGGTGAAAAACGACGAAGGCCGTATTCTTCTCGACCAGACCGATATAACGGATGTGCCTGTTTTCCGGCGCGCACAGCTTGGAATCGGCTACCTTCCCCAGGAAGCCAGCATCTTCCGCGGGCTGACGGTCGAGCAGAATATCCGCGCCATTCTGGAGACGATCGAATCCGACCCGGAAATCCGCAATATCATGCTGGAAGAGTTGCTGGTGGAATTTGATATCGGCCATCTCAGGGCATCCAGTGCCCTGACTTTATCGGGCGGCGAGAGACGACGTGTCGAAATTGCCCGGGCGCTGGCGGCAAGACCCACATTCATTCTGCTTGATGAACCGCTTGCCGGCATTGATCCTATCGCCATTTCAGAAATCCGGGAATTAATCGGGCAGCTGAAGAATCACGGTCTCGGGGTTCTGATCACGGATCATAATGTCCGTGACACACTTAACATTGTTGATCGCGCCTATATCATGCATGACGGCCGGGTCATCATGTCCGGCACACCTGATGCCGTGGTCAGTGACCGAAATGTGCAGGATGTCTATCTCGGCAGTAACTTTACCCGCTGATAGTCCTTTTTGAATATTGACATTTCCACCCTCATCTCCTATCAACGCATCTGCCTCAGGCTGAGGCAAACAGAACTCATCAGACAGGGCCTGCGTCCCATATACTCATGAAGATCAGCTCAATATTGACACCTGATGATATTGTCATCGGGCTAAAAACGAACAGTAAAAAACAGCTGTTGCAGGAAATGGTAAGGCGAATTGCCCTGTCCGTCCCTGACCTTGACCAGCGCGCCGTGCTTGACCAGATTCTTGAGCGCGAACGTATCGGATGCACGGGCATCGGTGAAGGTGTTGCCATCCCGCATGCGCGTTGTGCTTTCCCCAAAGAATTGCGAGGGAATCCCGTTGCCATGCTCGCGCTTCTTGATAAACCGATCGACTATCAGTCCAATGACGAAAAGCCCGTCGATATCGTATTTATGCTGCTTGCACCGGAAAACCCGGGTGGCGAGCATCTGACCGCGCTTGCACTGGCATCGAGGGTATTGCGTGATACTGCCCGTGCCGGTGAGCTTCGGGGCTGCACCAATGTTGACGCGGCCTGGACCCTGCTCAACAGTGACAGCATTTCGAACGCCGCCTGAACCACCTGATATATACTGACAACACCTCTTTCCGAATATATGCTGACCGGATATATGATGGAGAGAGGAGATAATTTAATTTGACCAGCCGCGTTCCTCTTCTTCAGGGCAACATACTTGGTATCGCCTATATGATCATGGCGGTGCTTGCCGGCGTTGTCACATCTCTCATCATCAAAGAGATCAGTCCTCTTGCAACGATACTGGTGCTGTTGTCGTTAAGGTTTGTCTTCAGCATCCCGCCGCTGGCCCTGGCCGCCTTTGTTTCGCGGGGCCGTTCGATGCTGACCGTCAGCCGCTGGGACAGGCTGTTGATGCGAATCATCACCGGCCAGATCGGTATTTGCTGCTGGTTTATGGCAATCGTGCATATTTCCCTCGGTCAGGCGACGGCGTTGTTCCAGTCCTCTGCCATTTTTGTGACGATCCTGTCACCTCTCATCCTCAAGGAAAAAGTGGGGATCTATCGGGGATCAGCGGTGTTCTTTGGGCTGATTGGTATTTTCATGCTGACCAATCCCTTTGCTGAAGGCCTGAATGTCGGGGCCTTGTTCGGTCTGGGTTCCGCCATTTCAGGGGCGTTTCTTGTTGTGCTGCTGCGCCTGCTCGGGCGTACGGATGAACCGGTCACGGTTTCACTCTGGCACAATATTACCGGTGCCCTTCTTTACCCTGCTTTGGCAATTTTCCTCGGGGAAGCCGGACAGGTCTTGCGGATTTTTCCGGAATATCTGTCCCTTCTGGTGATCCTGGGAATAGGCGCGTCCTTCGTGCAGATCGGGTTCACGTCAGCCTATCGCCACGGGGAAGCTGCGGTCCTTGTTCCTATCCGGTATCTTTCGGTGCCCATCGCCAGTTTTCTCGGCTGGTGGATCTGGTCGGAAAAGCTGACCGCCATTGAGATCAGCGGGATGATGATCATCGTCGCTTCGTGCCTGTTCATTTCTGTCCGTGAATACCGGCTGAGCCGGAAGACCGCGGCTGTACGTATTTCTGTTACTGAAAAAGATCAATCGCAACCGGTGTGATCGACACCATCAACAGAAGCGCCATCGTCACGTTGAAAATACGCAAACGGCCGGGGGACCTGATCCAGTGACGAATGACCACGCCAAACGCCGCCCAGGTCATTGTTGAAAGAAGCGCGAGGACCATGCCGGTGCCAAGCATCATGAGAAACTGGCCCAGAAAAGGTTCTTCATGGACAATGAAAGTCGAGATCATGGTCACGCCAACAGCAATCCCCTTGGGATTGATCAGCTGAAAACTTGCCGCCTCCCAGAAAAACTGCGGACGACCACGACTGTCCTGTGATGTGCTGCCATCGCTGCGGGCAATCCCCCAGGCAAGATAGGTGATGAATATAAGCGCCACCACACGAAGCACCTGCTGGGCCAGGGGAAAAGCACGGAAGACCTGATCAAGGCCAATCCCCGCCAGCAGAAGCATACAGCCAAAACCGATGGTCACGCCCAGCATATGCGGAATAGTCCGGGAAAAACCGAAATTCACCCCGGAAGATGCCAGCATGATATTGTTCGGCCCGGGCGTGAAGGACGCGACGGTCAGAAACCCGAGCATGGGAAGATAAAGCGACGTGAAGATCATGATGGTGATATCTCTTTTGAGATGCACTCTATCACCTGCTCACTTGTCAGGACAACCACATAACCTAATATTGAGGTATAGCCTGGACCACATACAACCCCAGCCGGAGACATCCCATGAAAACCCTTGCCCTTGCCACAACAGCCCTGAGCCTTGCCCTCAGCCTTTCTGCCGCGCATGCTGATGTGATCAGTGAGCGGAAAGCCAAATTCAGGCAGAACGTGGATGCCCTGAAAGCGATCAATAAAGCCATCCCCGAAGGTGATATGGCAACGATTGCCGCCGCCGCATCAGCCGTCGCCGACTGGTCGCGGGAAATGACGGCTTTCTTTCCTGAAGGATCAGATGAAGGCGACACCAAGGCACGGCCTGAAATCTGGCTGGAACGGGAAAAGTTTGAAACTCTCGCCGGAAATGCGGAAAACAAGGCCCTTGCACTTGCGGCTCTCGCGCAGGTCGGAAATCAGGATGGGCTGGCCGACGGGTTCAAGGCGCTCAGCGCAACCTGCAAAGCCTGCCACAGTTCTTTCAAATACTGACCGGCGGCGGTTACTTACAGATCAGTAAAATCTGTCACCCAGAAACCCCAGCATCTGCATCATGGCAATCAGCACTACCATGAGCGCGATGCCTGATATCTGATGTATTGGAGTTATCGGGCGTGTCTGCGGGTCCCTGCCCCCCTTTATCATGGCGGGTAGAAGTTTTATGCCAAGGGCAACACGATAGACCAGTATGGCCGCAAGATGCAGGGCGATAAGGGCAAAAACAAAAATCTCACCCCGATGGTGAAGCGTGCTCGCCGTGTTGGTGAACCTGCCGACATAGGCGGCGAGCGGACCTTCATAGAGCACGTCGTCATTCGACATCATGCCAAGGCTTGCCATGACCCCGAGCACCAGCAGAATGAGCAGGGTTGCGTAAGCACCTGTCGGCGCATGGCCGGGGTGATGATCTCTGTCCCCTTTCATCCTCCGGCGGATGTAACGTATAAGGGCGGAAGGCGGCACCATGAACCGGCTGAAACGCGCGTGATGACTGCCGGCAAAACCCCAGATAATGCGGAAGAGGACGAGACCTGCGACGGTCAGCCCGAATTTTTCATGCCAGAACATGTTTTCTGTCTTGCCGCTGGCAATCGACCCTGCCACCGACGCCACCAGCAACCAGTGAAAGAGACGAAGTGGCAGATCCCAGATCACCCCTTCTTTCAGGGTAAAATGTGCTGATCGGTCTTCGTTCTTGCTCATCCTCCCATCCTGCCGCATTCTTAAGATAACAGCAAGCAAAGGGGGGATGCCATGCCGACAGGAACCATGAAAGACGTGCTGACCGGCAAAAATGGTGCTTTGCTGGCGCTGGCAGGGGAAGACCGGGATATTGCTGCCGCGCTGGAGGAATTTGGCCCGCCACCGGACCGAACGCTTGAGCCCGGTTTTGCCACTCTGGCACGGATCATCATCGGCCAGCAGATATCGACCAAAGCCGCCGCCTCGGTCTGGGCACGGATGGTTGAGGCAGGGCTTGATCACAGCGCATCAGCCGCAAAAGCAAAGGACGGTGCGTTCCGGGACGCCGGGCTTTCCGCACGCAAAGCGGAATATGTCAAAGGTCTGGCCGAGGCGGTGGAATCCGGCACCCTTGACCTTGACGCGCTTGCCCGCATGCCGGGGGAGGAGGCGAGCCGGAAACTCGTGGCTTTGCGCGGCATCGGGGCATGGACGGCGGATAATTACCGGCTTTTTGTCCTGCTTGATATGGACGCATGGCCGTATAATGATCTGGCACTTCAGGAGGGAATGAAAATACTCAAATCTCTGGATGCGCGCCCCGACGGACAGAAGATGCAAGATATGGGTGATGCCTGGAAGCCTTATCGAGGCGCTGGTGCGCTTATGTTGTGGCATATCTATGCAAGACATCGCCACGCCGCCACTGTCGGGGATATCGGCTGACGATACCCCGGAACATATACATCCCGGAATAAATTATTCCTAGAACAAATCCATCTGGGCAGGCGGTTTCAGGCCATGCTGGTCGTCACGCTCAATCAGGCCCGGGTGATTGACGCGGGTTGAGCCCACTTCGGCCGATACGGGATGCCATTCAAGATCCACCCCGTCTTCAGGCCTTGTCAGCGACATGACTGCATCCGTATGTGCAGACAGATCAAGCCAGTCCGACCAGCGGCCCGCCTGAAGCACCACGGGAGACCGGTGATGGATGGCCGCCAGATCACCCACGGCTGAAGTCGTGACGATGACGCATTGCCTCCTGCCCTCGTCTTCCCGAAAAAGACCTGCCATGGCCATGGGCAGACCGTCGCCGGGACGGATGTAATACGGCTGTTTCGGCGCCTTCCATTCATACCATCCTGAGGCCACCACAATACAGCGCCGTTGCCGGGCGGATGCCGCAAATGTTTGTTTTTCGAACATTGTTTCGGCACGGGCATTGATCAAAGGGCGGGACAGCCCGGGCGGGTTCAGCCCCCATTCCATTTCGGTCAGTTGCGTGCCCTCACCTGTGCTGATCACGGTGTCTATCGTCATGCTCGGGGCAATATTCCAGCGGGGTTCAGCATTATGGCCTTTCATCCCTTGCGGGCCGCCATGAAGGGCCGGTGAGGCCAGCCGGAATTTTGCCCGGACCATATCCGGTGAGGCGGCATTTGCAAACCGGCCACACATGATATTCCCCCATTTGCTCTTAACGCGGTGACACCAGCCATAACATGCGGCGGTTGAACTGGCAAATTCATGCGATCTGTGCCATGTTAAGCCGCCTAACGAAAGAAAACCCATGCATTTGTCCTTATCCCAGATCACCCATCTTGAAACCATTGCTGTCAATGCAGGTAATGCCATCATGAAGATCCGCGACAGCGGTTTTGAGCGCAACAGCAAGGCCGATGGCAGCCCGGTTACCGCCGCTGACCTCGCCGCCGACCAGATCATCACGTCAGGGCTTCTTGACATTGCGCCGTCCCTGCCCGCCATCACCGAAGAGAGCTATACCGGATCAGATGATCATGAACCTGAGTCTTATTGGTGCGTTGACCCTCTGGATGGCACCAAGGGATATATCAATGGCGGCAAGGATTTCACCGTCAATATCGCCCTGATCCATAAACGTCAGCCTGTGCTGGGAGTAATCTACGCGCCGGCGACAGGCACGTTATGGGCAGGCGCGGAAGGAAAGGCCTGGAAGCGGCAGGCAGATATATCTGAACAAGACATAGCGTTAACCGATGCCAGTCTTGAAATTCTAGGACCGGCGATGTCCATCACAAGCCGGAACGTGCGGCAGGAGAATCCGGATGTTGTTGCCACAAAGGCGCATCGCGGCCCTGCCCTTGAGGCCTGGATCCATCGTATTGGCGCGAAATCGTCGGTCGCCGTGGGATCTTCGCTCAAATTCTGTGTTATTGCCGAAGGTGAAGCGGATCTCTACCCGCGTATCGGGCCGACGATGGAATGGGATACCGCCGCCGGGCAGGCGATTGTCGAAGCTTCCGGCGGGATGGTGATCGGCCCTGACGGCACCCCTTTCCGTTATGGCAAACCGGGACGGCTCAACGGTTATTTTGCGGCCATGGGCAAGGTGGGCGGATCAGTTCCATCGCAATGGATACCGCCACATGAGGGTGGTGATGGCTGAAACAGTCAACGCTGAACCAGCACGGTTCAGCGAAGCCGCCGCGCATATCCGTTCAGGAAAACTTGTCGCTTTCGGGACCGAGACCGTTTACGGCCTCGGCGGAAATGCCGTGGATGGTGAGGCGGTGGCAAGAATTTTCAGGGCCAAGGGCAGACCTTCATTCAACCCGTTGATTTCCCATGTTCCGGAAGCGGAAATCGCATTCAGCCTTGGCGTGCCCACCGGCCTTGCCGAAACCCTGGCATCGGCATTCTGGCCGGGTCCGATGACCCTTGTGCTCGGGCAACGCGACAACTGCCCGGTTTCATCCCTTGCCACCAGCGGTCTTGACAGTATTGCGCTTCGTGTACCCGGATCAGCACTGGCCCGCGCCTTTCTCAGAGAGGTGGCATTGCCTGTCGCCGCGCCTTCAGCCAACCGGTCCGGAAGGATCAGCCCGACACGGGCAGATCATGTTCAGGAGGAGCTTGGCGATATAGCTGATCTTGCCCTCATTCTGGATACGGGCGCTTGTGTTGAAGGGCTTGAATCCACCGTTATAGATGCACGCGGCCAGAAGCCAGTCATCCTGCGGCCCGGGAGCGTGACCGCTGAAATGATCAGAGACGTTACCGGGACCGATCTTGAAAATGCCGGGGATGATGTGCTCAGCCCCGGGCAACTCACCAGCCATTACGCGCCGCGCACCCCTTTAGTGCTGAACCAGCACGCGCCGCAGGAAAGTGACGCCTGGATCGGCTTTGGCAGTACTGAACATATCAGGGCTCATGCGGCCTTTACGTTCAGCGAACACGGTGACCTGATCGAGGCGGCCGCTTGCCTTTATGATATTTTACGTCAGGCGGATGCGGCCGGGGCCGAACGTATTGCTATCGCTCCTATCCCTTCAGGCGGTATCGGAACGGCTATCAATGACCGCCTGTCCCGGGCTGCCGCTGATACCGCTGCGCTTTCTGATTGATTGAAAACATCTCTTGGTTATGCTCAACAAATGAGGAGCTTAGAACGAGATGACAACACCACAAAAAGATGAATTGCTGGCAGCGCTCAGAGATATCTGCGGTGCAAAATATGTGCTGACGGAAGATGCTGACACCTCACCTTATCTGACGGACTGGCGCGGCCATTACAGGGGACGTGCCATTGCGGTCGTGCGTCCCGGCAATACGGATGACGTTTCCCGGATACTGGCCCTTGCCAATACGCACAGCCTTCCGGTTGTCCCCCAGGGTGGGAATACCAGTCTTTGCGGCGGCGCGACACCTGATGATACAGGACGTGCTGTCGTGCTCAGCCTGACGCGGATGGACAGGATACGCAGCCTTGATGTGAACAGCCGCACAATAGTGGTCGAAGCCGGCTGCATTCTTGAAAATATCCAGAAAGAGGCTGAAAAACACGGGCTCCTTTTTCCATTGAATTTCGGCTCAAGGGGAACGTGCCGGATCGGCGGCAACCTTTCCACCAATGCCGGCGGGCTTAATGTTGTCCGATATGGAAACGCGCGTAGTCTCTGCCGCGGGCTTGAAGTCGTCGTTGCCGATGGCCGGGTGATGAACCTTCTCTCCCCCCTTAAAAAGGATAATACCGGCTATGATCTCAAGAATCTCTTCATCGGGGCCGAAGGCACGCTGGGGGTGATCACCGCCGCGACACTTCAGCTGTTCCCTCAACCCAAAGCTGTAGCGACCGCTTTTGCCGGTGTGCGTGATATCAACGCCGCCATCGAACTGCTCAACCGTTGCCAGGAAGCCAGTGGCGGTATGGTGACCGCTTTTGAACTGATGCCGCGGTCCATACTGGAGAACGTGACACGTCATTTTCCGGAGGTGAGTTTTCCTATTGCGGACCCGCCGCCGTTTTCCGCCCTGATCGAGATTACATCCACCGCCGCCGGTGACGCCCTGCCGGGAAATGACGGCAGTCTGCCGCTCAACAGGATGATGGAATCCCTGCTGGAAGGGGCTTTTGAAGACGACCTTGTCACCGATGCCACCATTGCAGCCAGCGAAAACCAGCGGGATATGATCTGGGCGGTACGTGAGCTCACCCCTGAAAGTGAAATCAAGGCCGGACCTGCCTATAAATCAGATATATCGATCCCCATCGAACATATGGCGGGCTTTTATGCACGGGCGGCGAAAGAAGCTGATGATATTGCACCGGGGGTCAAGATATTTGGCTTCGGGCATCTCGGCGACGGCAATCTGCATTACAACCTTTCGATCCCTGAGGACGGGCATGAGGATTTTCCTTCTCTCTATCCACGCTTTGATGCCATGCTGTCATCACTGCTGAGCGAGTACGGCGGATCCATCAGCGCCGAACACGGGATCGGGCAGAAAAAGCGAGTGATGCTGCAACACACCAAAGACAAGACAGCCCTTGACCTGATGGCCGCCATCAAGGCCGCGCTGGATCCGAAGGGGATCATGAACCCCGGGAAAATAATATAGGAGGCAGAAATGCGACATGCTGAGCGAATTGCCGACGTGCTTGAATTCTGGTTTGAAAAAACAGAACCGATGCAGCGTTTCAGGAAAGACCCGGATTTCGATGCCGCTATCCGACGCGAATTTGAACCCCTTGTCAAAAAAGCCATGGCCGGCCAGCTGGATGCCTGGGCAGAGACCAGCGACGGCCTGATGGCCCTGATCATCATGCTAGATCAGTTCACCCGCAACATCTTTCGTGACACGCCTCTGGCCTTTGCCGGGGATGACATGGCGCTTGCCCTGTCGCTGACCGGCGTCAAGAGAGGGTATCTGGATCAATTTGAAGACCCGGACTGGAGACAGTTTCTGCTGATGCCGATGATGCATTCCGAAAATCTGGACGTGCAGGAAAAATCCCTGCCTCTTTTTGAAAAATACACCGCTGAACGTGTCTATGAATACGCCATCAAGCATAAGGTGATCATTGAGAGATTCGGGTATTTCCCACATCGTAATGAAATTCTGGGCCGCCCCCTCAGTGAGGAGGAGAAGGAATTTCTCAAAGGGCCGGATTCCTCTTTTTAGGCTCAGCCTCAAGCATCATCCGGTTCAGGCAGTGCCCGTGCCGCATCAAGTACTTCTTCCGGCAGGACAGCCGCGATATCATCTTTTTTCACCCATCCTGCACGTGGTCCCACCGGCGCCGACATGCCAGGATCGGTATGACGTGACATGACCATCACCGTCGGCGCCCCCAGACGTGCCGCCATAAAAACCGGACCGGTATCATTCCCCACAACAAGCCTCGCCGTTGAGAGCAGAGAGGCAAGGCTGAAAAGATCTGTCTTGCCGATAAGGTCTTTTACGCCAGGAACCTGTGCCTGAATGGCATTGCCGACCTCACGGTCAAGTTCTGTCCCCACTATCACCGGCGCATACCCCTCATCCATCAGCTTCCGGGCAAGGGATGCGAAACGCTCCGCCGGCCAGCGTTTGGCCGGTTTGGCCGGTGAACATCCGGGGATAAGAACAGCGATATCGGGGTTTGCGTTATCTGCCTTGCCTTTCAACCATTCGAGAGATGCCGTTACTTCCGGGCAACCACCCAGTTTTGCCGTCAGCACCATGCGGTCACGATTGTTCAACCCCGTCATATCCGGCAGGGGGTGGCTTGCGCCGGACGGAACGCCGACAAATTCGACGTTGCGGGGGATCAGGTGTTTGAAATACCGGATGGTCCGGCCTGAGGACTGAAAATCATAGATACGGTCCCAGCCCTGCCGAAAGAATTGCCGCATCCGGAGTAATTCACCCAGCGCAAGAGGGCCTTTGCGATGATCGATATGAACCGCATCAAAAAAGGGCATATGTTCCAGAAATCCGGCGAAAGGCGGGCTTGTCAGCACCGCCAGATGATCGTCGCCATGCCCGGCCCGCAGACAGGCAAAACCATCGAGCGCCTGAACTATATCTCCGAGCGCGCCGTGCTTGATCACCAGTATCCGTTTTGTCGGGGCCATCTTGGGTTTACTTTCTGCCCCGAGAGGCGATGCCTGCGTGACCAGGCCCTATACTACTGAGAGGCATGACGATGTATCATCTCCTCGTAATTTTTTATCAAGGTTGTTGTTACAGCCTCACGCTCAAAGAGGGCGTTGAAGGTTTTCTTTCCCTCCCTGACCAGCCGCTTGCCTAGTCTGGGATCTTTGGCCAGACGATCAAGGTTTTCGATCAGCATGGGCAGATCATCGATATCAAGAAGCAGGCCGTCTTTTTCATGGGTCACATACTGCCTTGCACCATCGGCACGGGTCGCCACCAGCGGTACGCCCGCATACCATGCCTCAGCAATAACCGTCCCGAAGGGCTCATAGCGTGAGGGGAGAACGCAGATATCCGCAATATCAAGAAGGGCTGAACGATCATCGCGCCAGCCGGCAAAACATACGCGGCCGGCAAGCCCCAGTGTTTCGGCCTGCTGGCGGTATTTTTCAAGATCAGGCCCGTCTCCTGCAAGAAGGAAGACATGATCAGGAAGCTGTGCTGCCGCTTCAAGCAGAAGATCCACGCCTTTTTTCCAGTGCATTCGTGATAACAGAAGCACCAGTTTTTTGTCCTCAGCCAGGCCGAATTGCTGCCGTGTCACCGGCGGATCTGACGCGAGCGTTCCGAATGTGTGGCCGAGATAGGCCCTTTCCGGATGGCCGCTGGCCTCACCGATATGACGGACGATATCCCGCGTCACCCCCATATAGAAATTACAGTGCTTAAAATTTTTGAGGTTATAATACCCGCCGAACCAGCCAAGCACCGGCGGGCGCAACCCTGACGGAATGAACGACGAGGCCCTGTTCATCCAGGCGTGAACCAGATCAGGTTTCTCACCGGCGACAACAGCGGCGATCTTTTTCTGTTGCGGCCATTTCCACCAGCGTTCAAACCCCATGGGATAATGCCGGATACCACGTTCATCAAGCGCCTCAACAAAATGTTCATGTGGCCGCGATATGACGACCTGCGCCACACCCCGATCATGCAGGGACTTGATCATATCAAGACAGAAGGTTTCAGCCCCTCCCCTTTCGGCGCCGGCAATTACATGGAGGATGGAAAGTGGAGAAGTGTTCATGATCGGCTAATTTTCTTCGCGCTGGCCTGAAGGTCCGGATTTTGTTTCTGGGTATCCGATATACCACGGTTTGTGCTATCTGCCACCATCATCGGGCAAAAAGATGTTGTCCCACTCATACGCTTCAACTCATTTCAAGAGATCAGAGACCTGCGGACAGATCTTTTCAGATATGGTGGACGATAATTGTTTGATACCACCGCATGTTTTGATACCTTGCTTAGATGAACATAAAACCTTCCCCGGGGCCGGATATTCAAGGCAGCTGAAATTTTTCATGACCCAAATTTTTACACATCCACTTTTGAAATGGGGCCAGCATCTCCGGATTATGATGATGGCCATACTTGCGGTGCTCATCCTTGCCAACCCCGGATGGGCACAGAGCGCTGACAGCTCGCCGATTGATTTTACGGCCGATGAAGTTTCGTCAAACGCTGAAACCGGCATTCTCATTGCAACCGGTAACGTCGTGCTGGTACAGGGAAACATGCGGCTTACCGCAGACCGCGTTGAATACAACAGAGATAAAGGTGAAGCCGTCGCGTCGGGATCCGTCACTTTCCTCGACCGTGAAGGCAATGTGCATTTTGCCGACAACCTTCTGCTTGACGGAGATTTTTCAACCGGATTTGCCGAAAACGTGATCAGCCAGCTTCAGGACGGGTCCTGGATGAGCGCCGACACTGCCGATTTCAAGGAAAATAACCAGAAAGTTTTTGACACCGGGCGTTTCACCCCGTGCAAATGTGATTTCAAAGGTGGCGCAACCCCGGCCTGGGAGATAAAGACCACGGAAACCACCCATGTGGCAGAAAAACAGATGCTCGTTCATCAGAACGTGCGTATGCAGATTTTCTCGGTTCCGTTTCTTTATTTTCCCTATCTTTCACATCCGGACTGGACCGTGCGCCGCCAGACAGGGTTGCTGCAGCCTCGTATTGCCATCTCTTCCGATGTCGGGCTTATCTATTCGCAATCCTACTACATTGTAACCGGCGATACCCATGATCTGGAAATCACCCCTCATCTGTTCGGAACAGACGGAAATGCGGTGGCCTTAAGGTACAGGCGCCTGTGGGACAAGAGTGATCTTAATGCAAGGCTTATCGGCGGCAGTCTCAACACCTTCAAAAAGGCCCGTGAGAATGTAATGGGTGTGGACGCATCCCTTAACACCGTGCTGGGAGACTACTGGTGGACAACACTCAGGCTGCACCGGGCCAGTCAGGACACATTTCAGCGGCGATATAAATTTGATGATGATGAATACCTCAAATCCTTCTTTACAACGGAACAGATAAAAAGCAACCGGTACAGCCGGATCGAAGCCTATGACTTCCAGGATCTCCGGAACAACAAAGGACCGGAAAAAGAACCGCTCATGCTGCCGTCCATTTTTCATGAACGGTATCTGCCCACCAACAGGGATAATCTTTCCGTGCGGCTTCGTATCAGCGCCATCAGTCTTCACAACGACGATTACACGGATATCCGCCGCTGGTCGTCGGAACTCTACGGTCAGGAAGAATATCTGACAGATTATGGTGTGTTCTCTTCTGAGGGACGCGTTACGGCACAGTACCGGGATATTGAGACGGCAACCGATAATTCAGGTTATACGGGCGAGCTCGGTCAGGCGAGTATCGCGGCCGGCTTTGGCTGGTCCAGACCCGTGGTGACCCAGATGATGGACAGGTTCGTTTTCCTTGAGCCCAAAGCCAAATTTGTGTCAACGAAATCAACCGACCGCACCAACAAGATTCCTAACCGGGACAGTTCGGATTTCAGACTTGATCAGGCCAACCTTTTCCTGCTTCACCGCGAACAGGGCGAAGATTTCATGATTTCCAACAGCCGGGTTGACCTTGGGATGTCCATGTCGCTGGACGACCCTGTTTTCGGCAATGTGGATGGTTTTGTCGGCTCATCCATTCGAATATCAGGCAAATCACCGGACGGGCTCAACGCCGCTAATGAGCGTGACCGCATTTCAGATATACTGGCAAGCATTACCGTTAAGCCCAAAAAATATTTTGATTTTTCGCTGGCAGGGCGCTTCCACCCGAGGGATTTTGATCTGAACGAAACCAAAACCCGGGCTTCGGTCAATTTTGGAAAAACCCGCATATCTGCCACGTATAACCAACTGGCAAAATCCTATTTCAGCGCCGCCAGTTCAGAAAAAGAACAGCTGATTCTGACAGCCGAGCAAAACCTTTCTGATAGCTGGAAGGTCAAGTTCACCCAGGAATATGACCTGATCAATGACAAAAGAGAGCTCAAGAATTCCATGGTTGACCTGAATTTCGGCGGCGGCATTCAGGATTGCCTGACCATCAGCATTGGTTATGCGAGAGATACGGAGACCGATCGGGATATCAAACCGGTTGATGAGATCTTCCTGTTGTTCAATTTCAAGTATCTGGGCGCCGTCAGCACCTCTGATCTTGGCCGGAGCAACTAATCAGAACGCATTCTACCTTATGGGCTTTAATGTCTGAAGCTGGCGGAGGACCCATGCCGGATCCTCGTTGCTCGGAAAAACCGGGTAATGCACAGCCTCAATAACTCCGTCACCGATGATCATGGTAACACGTTTCAAAAGATCCATGCCGTCTGCGGAAAACCGCGGCAGTTTCAGGGCGGATGCGAATTCAAGAGACTTGTCGCTCAATACCGGAAAAGGCAGATGAAGACGTGTGGCCATTTCCTGCTGATATGACGTTTCCTGACTGCTGATCCCGAAAATCTTAGCGCCGTATCCGGTAATTTCAGCGGCGTTGTCCCGGTAGGAACAGTTTTGCGGCGTACATCCTCTCGCCCCGGGAATCTCATCCCACCCTTCCGGCAGGGCCACACCCGGCTTGCCGGTCATGGGATAGCAGAAAAGAACGATCCTACCTTTCACCCCGGCAAGATTGACCATATCCCCGGAGGTGGACCGGAGCTCAATATCAGGAAGCCGGCTTCCTTTCAGATGATCGCAGGCCCCGTCATCCTGCGGGACCGGCAAATTTTGAGGGAGCGTTTCATAAGTTCCGGACATGGTGATTAACTTTCTACTCCACCGTAACGGATTTAGCGAGGTTGCGGGGCTGGTCGACATCCGTGCCCTTATGCACCGCCGTAAGGTAAGAGAGCACCTGCGCAGGGATCGAAAGCAGGATTGGCGCCACCGCCGGATGGCATTCCGGCACGGAAATCACGGGCCCGAGTTCAGCCGCAACGGAAACGGCGCCTTCGGTGGCAAGGGTGATCACCGACGCGCCCCTTGCTTTGGCTTCCATGAGATTGCTGACCGATTTCGCCAGATGCTCCCCTTGAGTCATCATCGCAATAACGGGCATGCCTTCTTCGATCAGCGCAATCGGGCCGTGCTTCATTTCCCCGGAGGCGTATCCTTCGGCGTGGATATAACTCAACTCCTTTAATTTAAGCGCACCTTCAAGCGCCAGAGGATAAAGGGAGCCGCGCCCCAAAAAGAGACAGGACGACGCGCGGGCAAGCGCGGGCACATGGGCACGGACCTCTTCCATGGTGTTGAGCGTCTCCCCCACCAGCCTTGGCAGTGCCATCAGGCCATCGACGATATCGGCGGCATCTTTTTCACCAAGAACACCTCGTCCGCGGCCCAGCGCCACCGCCATGCCAAGCAATACAGTCAGCTGGGCGGTGAACGCCTTGGTGCTGGCCACCCCGATTTCAGGGCCGGCATGGGTCAGCAGCTGAAGATCCGTCTCACGGTAAATGGTGGATTCGGGCACGTTGACAATACCCAGGGTCCGCACCCCTTTATCCGCCGCGTGACGCAGCGCCATCAATGTATCGAGACTTTCGCCTGACTGCGAAATCCCCGCCGCCAGATCCACATGCCGGACCGAAGGATTGCGATACCGGAATTCAGAGGCTATTTCCGTCACCACCGGCAGATCAGCCAGTTCTTCTATCCAGTATTTGCCAATCATGGCGGCGTTATGAGAGGTGCCCGCACCAAGAAGGAGGACGCCGTTAAGTTTCGCCGGATCCCCGAGATCAACGTCAAGATTGCCTTCCTCATCACAAAGGCTTGAAAGAGTCCGCGAAATGGCATCCGGCTGTTCATGAATCTCTTTGAGCATGAAATGCTGGTAGCCTTCTTTTGAGACGATATTCGGATTGGAGGTCGCGTTCACCACCGGACGTTGTGCGGGGTGATTATTTGCATCCCTGATCTCAGCATGGTCTTTGGTGACAACACCGAAATCACCATCTTTGAGATAGATGATCCGTTGCGCCAGACCACCCATGGCGGTTGCGTCCGAGCCGATATAGTTTGCCCCTTCCCCCAGCCCTATCGCAAGGGGTGAGGCGTTTCGTGCAACAGCAATCTGCCCGGGGAAAGCCAGCGTGATGACAGCAAAGGCAAAAGCCCCCCTGATACGTTCAAGTACAGCCGCGGTCGCATCAATAAGTGTCGCGTGTTCCGTCACCATTTCAGCGAAAAGATGGCACAGCACTTCGGTATCGGTTTCACTTGAAAACAGATGGCCGCGTGAGATCAATTCGTCTTTCAGCTGACGGAAGTTTTCAATAATCCCGTTATGCACCACCGCGACGTGTTCATTTCCTCCCATGATTGGGTGGGCGTTTTCCAGCGTCACGCCGCCATGAGTGGCCCAACGCGTATGCCCGATACCGACGGTGCCGGAAAGAGGGTGCGCGGCAAGTTCTTCACCAAGAGCTTTGAGCTTGCCCACGGCGCGACGACGTTCAAGCCTGTCCCCCTGATGCATGCAGATACCTGCGGAATCATACCCCCGGTATTCCAGCCGCCTAAGGGCATCATAAAGAGCTTCCGATGCCCTGGCATCACCTATTGCCCCGACGATTCCGCACATGAGACACTCCACTTATATCTGTCTTTCAGTTTTAGTTATTTTTCATCACGGTATCAATGCTTTGAATGAGTAAATTCTTTATTAACCCGGGCAAGACAGGTATAAAAGGGCATGGAATTCGCGTCAGTCATACTGGCAGCGGGGGCTGGCAAACGCATGAAATCCAGCCTGCCCAAGCCCCTTCATCGCCTCGGAGGCAAACCGATGCTGTCCTGGGCGCTGGATACTGCACATCTGGCGGGCGCATCACGCCAGATCGTGGTTACCCCCAAAGATGCCGGCACGATTGATGGATTTCTTCAGGATTACAGCCGGAAAACCGGCCTTGATATCAGCACCGTCATTCAGGACCCTCCCCTTGGAACAGGCCATGCTGTCGAGGCCGTGAAATCAGCGCTTGACGGGTTCGGGGGCGTCATTCTTGTCGCCTTTGCGGACACGCCTCTCGTCACCGCCGACACCTGGCGCCGCATGGCGGATTGCCTGCTTTCCGCGGATGATGCGGCTGTGGTTTGTCTCGGCTTTGATGCTGATGACCCCACCGGATACGGACGTCTGATCACCTCTCCATCGGGCGAGCTTGATGCCATTGTCGAGGAAAAGGACGCAAGCCCTACAGAAGCAGAAGTCTGTTTCGTCAATGCCGGTATCATGGCCATAAGAGCACCGCTTGTTTTCGAGATGCTGGAGGAATGCACGTACAACACGTCCAGTGGCGAAAAATACCTCACCGATATCGTCGCTGTTGCGCGGGCGCGGGGATATTCGGCCCGATGCCTCAAGGCTGATCAGGCAGAAGTGATGGGGATCAACAGCCGTCACGACCTGGCCCTTGCCGAAGCGGAATTACAGAAGAGACTGAGACGGGCCGCCATGGAAGCCGGTGCCACGCTGATGGCACCTGACACCGTTTTCCTGCATTACGATACGGTTCTTGAACATGACGTGATCATTGAACCCCATGTGGTGTTCGGCCCCGGGGTTCATATCGGTGAAGGTAGCGAGATCAGATCCTTCAGCCATCTTGAAGGCGTGAAGACCGGCGCGTGCTGTGTGATCGGTCCCTATGCCCGTCTCCGCCCCGGCACCCATCTTGGTGAAGGTGTGCGTATCGGTAATTTTGTCGAAACCAAGAAC
>Ga0181580_10000448_pt1 | contig 30454 bp, 21 predicted proteins | sample 071ome_23_FD_132413 | JGI IMG/M metagenome (GOLD analysis project Ga0181580, IMG submission 132413) | Coastal salt marsh microbial communities from the Groves Creek Marsh, Skidaway Island, Georgia - 071403BT metaG (megahit assembly) | ecosystem: Environmental > Aquatic > Marine > Intertidal... | reverse complement strand
GACTCAATATCAGGAACAATAACTGTATATCCATCAGAAGATAAATACTTATTAAGTAGTGCTGGAGATAGTTCATTTTGTTTTGGTGAATCTGTTAATATGGAATATGAATTTATTGGAATTTCAGGATTAAGTTTAACACCCAACAGTCAGTTACCTGAAGGTCTTAATTTAGTTACTACATATACACAAAGCCCATCTATTAAATTACTTGTCTCAGGAAATTCAACTCAAAATGATATTTATACATTTAAAATAATTGAAAATGATCTAGGAGAAAGGACTTATAATTATTTACCTAAATCAGTTAAATCTGCTTCCCAAATCGCAAGTGAAATCAGCTCTAAAATTACAGACGCTCAAATTTTGATTTCAGTAATTGATGGAAATAAATTATTGTTTTCTTCTAAAAGTGATGACTATAATTTTAATTTATCAATTACATCATCGGGTACAGCTATATTTTCTACTGAAGAATATAAACCAGTTAGAGGAACTTTGTCTATTACTGGCATAGTTACAGATGAAATTTATTCTGTAACTAATTATACATATGGAATATCAACTACGGGTATCAATTGTAAAGCTCATGTTGTCACATCTACAATAACGGTTAATCCTAAGTCTTATGTTGAATTAAATTCAAATTCAGCAACCGCTAATCAAATTATTTGTGATAATTCTTCTTTAGAAAATATAGATTATATATTAAAGGGTGGTGCAACAAATTTTGAAATTATATGGCCTAATGGTCAGCCAGATGGCATAATAGTTAACCCACCTTCTGGAGGCTTTTCACCTGCAAACACCCTTGTAAGGATTTCAGGAACTCCAAAAACATCTGTAGTAACCAAAACTGTATACGAGTATCAAATTTCAACTATTGGAAATCTAAATAACTGTGGTGAAACTATTTTAAATGGCACAATTACTATTCTACCAAGTATGTCAATTGAGGTAGCTGATAGTTCCTCTGAAATAAATCAAGAGGTTTGTAACGGTGTAGCTATTAAACCAATAATTATTGATTTTGTAGGGGGCACTTCAGGAGCTACTTTGGATTGGTCGCCTTCGGACCCTGGAATTAATTGGAATACCACATCATCAACATTAACAATATCCGGTACAGTTAATACTTCAGGCCTGACTCAAACGACCACTTATACTTATACGGTAACTTCATTTGGAAATGGATGTAATCCAGAAACAATTACAGGAGATCTTGTAATAATACCTGAATTAAAATTGAATATTGTTAGTCCAACACTTTTATTTCAACGATCAAGTTCGGCTATTTGTGAGAACGATCCCATACAAGAAATAGTAATAAATGTTGATGGAGTTAGCAATTATGGTGTGTCTGGAAATATTAGCTGGACTTCAATAAATTATCTTGAAAATATAGTAGTTAGTCAAACTGATTCAAATACATTTGTTCTATCCGGGAATGCTATTCCAAATCAAGATATAACCAATACATATACGTTTACTTACGATTTTATAATATCTTCTTTTGGATCTTGTCAACAACCCAAAAAAGTTTCTGGCGAGATTGAGCTTATTTCAATTCCAGAAATAAACAGTAGTTTTATACAAGAAAATGATGTTCAAGATGTTCTATGTTTCGGTGAAGCATCTGGTAAAATTTCAATTCCATTAAGCCCTCAAAGTGAACTTTTAAAAAGAATTTCTGGAGCACGACTCAGCCAAACTCAAATTGACAGATTAAATTTCGATATATCAGACCCAGACACTAATGAACTAGAAGCAGGTGATCAACTAGGTGTTACCATTAACAACATACTGTTTATTTATACATATGGTATAGGCAATTCTGATTTTACTTTAGAGTTTGGTTTGAATCAAATGATTTTACAAATTAATAACTATAAAAATTTAAATGTTTCATCAATTTTAAGAAAAACACAAGATGATATGTATATAGAATTATCATCAGAAATCCCAGGTCTTTCATACACTGTAACTACTTCCATTTATCCTATAACTTCAAATGTAACTGTTACGGCCTCTATAACTAATGAGTCTGTTAACTTTATTTCTAATGAACAATTTCTTTGGTTCTTCTCAGAAAATGATCTAGTCCCTTTTACAACAGGTAATAATATTGATGGGTTAGAATCTGGCATTTATTATTTGGAAGTTATCGTTTCTGGTTGTAATTCAGAAAGAGTCCCAATTTCAATAAATCAACCTTTAGAGCCTTTAGGGGTTAATCTAAATGCTTGTGATACTTCATTACAAGTTGAAGTTTCTGGAGGTACAAAACCTTACAGGCTAGAATTATATAGAGAAGATAAAACTCAAAGTAATACTATAACCCTAACTAATATTAGTACTCAAATAATTAATACCGGATCGAATTATATTTTTAATAATTTATTGCCTACTCAAGCATATCATGCCGAGGTTTATGACGCTAATAATTGTTATGTTTCCAAGAATATTGTAATACCACTTGGTTTAGAAATTGATAAGGATAAAATTAAGATTACTAACGATAAATGTACGGAGACACCTCTAAATATTGGAGAGGGATCAATTGAGATTATTAACAATGGTCCCTTTGGAATTACAGGAGGTTCAGGTCAATATGCATATATGTGGAACGGGGTTACAACTCAGGGAGAAGTATATTATAATACTGCTAATATAACAGATTTATTACCTGGTATCTATAATCTTACCGTTGAGGATATAGTTTTGGGCTGTACAACTTCTGCTCAATTTCAAATTCAGGCTCCTCCATCTCTTGAAATAACATATACTCCATTTACTACAACTACTGAAGAATGGTACCCAGAATTATCTCAAAATTCATCTTCTACAATAGTGGATAGATTAATAAGTTTAAATTGCCCGAGTGATACTGCTAACATGGAAGTTTTAATTTCTGGGGCAATTGAAACAGCTCAAACTATATCAAATACAACCATAGGAGCATATTCAGTTGACTGGTTTAAAAACGGCAATCAACTATTAAGTGGAACAAACAGAATAATAGATCAAGGTCCAGGTATTTATAAGGCTATAGCTTATTTACAAGCAGATCCGACTTGCTCTATTTCTTATTCTTTTGAAGTAAGAAGACCAGAAGAATACTCTATAAGTGTAATAAATGTTATTAACCCAACATGTAATGATGATCGAGCAGAATTAGTTGTTGAAATATCTGGTGGAAAACCAAATTCTGGACCATACCAATTAGTGTTTAATGATGGAATTTTAATTGGTAATACAAGTGGTTCAGGTGAAAGAAGAATTACATTTTCAAATATAGACCCAAAAGAAATAAATGAATTAACGAGTTACAAGATTATAGATAATTTGGATTGTTTGCCAACAACAAGGGCTACATCTATCACATTTAATTTGCCAGAGCAAATAGAAGAAAACGAACCAACAGTAAATGATATAGATTGTTCAAATAATCAATTAGGTTCAATAAGATTAAATCTATCTGGATTTGATAACATAAATGATATCTATGTTAGGTGGACAATTCAGGCTCAAAATCCTTTCCAACCAGGTTTTATTAAATATTTACCTTGGGATCAGACTGGAAATTTAGATGTAAATGGAAATGCAATTACAAATGGAACTATAACGGATCTTAATATTGCTGGCAATTATAATTATGAAGTAATCAATGAAACTACACAATGTGAAATCACCTCAGGTCAAATTGTCGTAAAAGACTTGGCAAATAGTCAAATAATTTTAAATGATATTAAAGTAATTCAACCAGGATGTAGTGGGACTAGTGGTTCAATTTCATTAGACATTGATTTAAGTACTTTAGTTGGAATCCCAACTATTACATGGGAAAAATATGTTTTGATAACAAATATTAGTTCGCCTAGCATTGATGGTACAGTTACAGAAACCACAACTCAGCAATGGCAACAAATTGAAAAATTTAAGAATAGTACTTCTGCATTTGATCTAGAATTTGGTAGCTACAGAGCAACAATTCAAGATGAAGGTCAAAGTTGCAGCCTTCTGAATGGCAGAGCAATTAGAACAAATTCAATATTAATAGGAAGTCAAAATTTAGAAATAATAAACACTAGGGTCACTGAGAATATTCCAATCGATTGTAATATAGAGAATATGGTTACAGGAAATTTTGAGTTTGATATTAAGAGTAATATTCAAAACATTTCTAATAATCAATTTACTTACCTCATTGAATTAACTGGGCAGAGAAATGGTCTAATTTATTCTAATAATTCTTCTCCAAGTATTTTAGTACAAGGCGTAAATTATACTTATGATGGAATAAAGCATTCATTTTCTGGTTTAAAATCTGATAATTATAATTTATTAGTTACTCGGTTATCTGATGAAAATAATTGTTCGACTACATTCAATTTTATTGTAAATGAGTATACTCCTTTAAAATATACTGGTGATAAAGAATTCAATATTGATAGTTGTTCAGGCATTGCAGAAATTACAGCTAATGCTATTGGTGGAGTACCATTTTTAGTCAATGGTTCAGCTCAGTATCAATTTAATTGGACTCTTAATGTAATTGAAAATGATCTTTATACTGGAGAAATTCAAAATTTCGTTGGTCAAACTATTTATGTTGATAAACCTGGTAAGTTAATTCTTGAAATAAGAGATAGTAATGACTGCTATATTGTCATTGACAATAGTAGTGGAGATGAACCAATTCAAGTTGTATATGAATACGAACCATTAACATTAAAGCCAAATTTAGTTGATGAAAATGGTGAAAATGTTTTCTCATTACCCCCATCTTGCCAAAATCAAAATGAGAGTAACGGAAAAATTTCATTTGAAGTTTTAGGAGGAAAAGAACCTATTAAAATCGCATGGTTTGCTGAGGATCCAATAAACGGGAATCTATCGGAGCCACATATTGGGTTTCGGAAATTAGACTATGATAACAAAAAAAGTGTTAGTAATCTAGAACCAGGTAATTATAAAATAGTAGTAGAATCTTTGGATGCAAATTGTATTAATGTAGAACAATTTGTTATTGAAAAAATTATAAACGTGCCATCAAATAAAGAATTATACATTCTTGATGGCCCATATGTTGATGAAGATTTATGTAGACAGATACCTGGAAGATTAATTATAGATATTTTTGATAATCTTCAAGGTGAACTTAGTTTTTATTATAATGATATACTAATAGACCCAGATTCTGAAGTAATCAGAATGAATGACAGAGCGTTTATGTTATTGATTACAGATCCAGTAGAAAACGCTAATCTATTGATTCAAAATGAAAATGGATGTCAGATAAGTACTAATATTAGTTTGGGAGTTGGAGAACCAAGTTTCGAATATAATTCAGTAAATCTAGAAGCCTCTGGTTCTATATTAGCTAGAGAACAGGTTTCTTTTGAAAATACATCTACGGACCCATTTATACAATCAGAATGGATTTTTGGTGATAATTCACCTTCTGTTTTTGTTCCTGTATTAACAGATAGTATAATACCAGTAAAACATGAATTTGGTGTTTCTGGCACTTATTTTACAACTCTTAGAATTTATAATGAAATAGGTTGTTCAGTTGATTTTGTGGAACCCATAATAGTTGGAAAGGGTTATAATATTATGACACCTACTGTATTTACTCCAAATGGAGATTTAGTTAATGACATTTTTAAACCTTTATTTAGTGGCTTGTCTATTATTGATTTTACAATATATGATTATAAAGGAAACTTAATTTATCATGAAACTAAACCAGAAGATGGCAATCCACTAGATCCAAATAATTATTCAGGACCAATTGAATTGAAAGGATGGGATGGTAACACGAATGTTCAATCTGAATATTTTATTTATTCAATTAGGGCTAAAAGCTTATTTGGGAACAAAGAAATCTTAAGAAGTGGTACTTTTATTAAAATTGAATGAGTAGAAATAATTTAAATCTTAGTGTTTTAATATTAATAGTTTTTATTTCAAATATTTTATATGCGCAAGAAGACTATTATGTTAATCAATCCAAGTTTTTACAAAAAACTAATTCTTCTTATCTAGGCTTTAATCAATTAAATAAAGTTGGAGTTCTATATAATACCAGTAAAATCAATAATCTGGTAAATATGGAAAATAAATATGTATTTGGTAGCTTGTCATTTCAGGACAGAAAATTCTCTTTAGGGTTTGATTTAAATTCATTTAAAATGTCCAACACTGGTTTAACCCAGGCAATAGCTAATTTAAGTTACATCTATGTTATTCAGTTTGATAGTGAAACCTATTTCCTTCCATCAGTTTCTGTAGGATTAGGTAATTCAAATATTAATTTTGAAAACTTAATATTTGAAGATCAATTAGATACTCAAACAGGATTTATCAATACTGAAACAATAGATCCTTTGGGACCACTAATTGGTAATTCTAATTTTTTTGATTTAGGTGCCTCATTTCTTCTACATTCAAATGATTATCTAATTGGACTTTCTTTCAAGCATTTAAATCGTCCAAATATTTCTTTTAATAAAGAGGTTATTAGGTATAAACCTATCAGTTATTCACTTCAATTAGGATATGAATTTAATATAAATCCATATGAAAATAACTTTTTACCTAGGTATTCATTTTTATATACATTTGGATCGTTCACTAAATACGGAGAAACAATTTTTATTAATCTTTCCCAAGATTTTCAACTTGGTGAATTTTCAATTGGATTAGTTCAAACCGCATCCTCAATAAAGTCATTTTTTCTAAATAATATTGGATTTACATTAGGTTTAAATTTAGAAAATTTTGATTTCGGAATTAACTATAATTTTCCAATAAGAAAAATTGGAAAGGTTTATTCTCCAAGTGTTTTTGAAATTTCTGTTATTTTTGATTTTAGTATTTACAGGAGAAATAACAGAGGTCTTTATAAAAGATTACAAATCGATAATTATTACTAATCTCTAAAAACGCTGTTAGGAAAAGTAACCAAACTTTCCACACCGTTTTCTCCAACAGTAGCAATTCCAAAAAAGAAATTATCAATCACGATTCCCTCCAAGGTGTACTCGGATACTTCACCAACAAACCTGCTGTGATCCCAAGTTGGAGAGGTCGTATCCCGCCAATAAATTTTATAACCTGCAATTTGAGAATCATCGATGGGCGTCCATCTAAATTTTGCCGCAGGCTCAACCACGCCACCAATGGCAAGATCAGAAACCGCAGGAGGTGCCCATGCCAAGGCTGCCAAATTTATCGCATTGACAGCGGTTAATTTTTTGGCATAGTCAAAATTAACCCCTTCGATTACATCACCATAGGCAATGCCATTTTCTACTCGTATGTCTTGATGCTGTCGGGTATAGTTTTCGTGCGCCTCCATGATACGAACACCAGCAAATCCAGCATCATTGAAAGGCCGATGATGACCACCGCGGCCAAAACGGTCCAAACGATAAATCATCATCGGATTCATTTCGGGCATGAATTTTTTTACCGATTTGTGAATATAACGTGCAAGCTGTCTTGAAATTCCATCTACTTCGCCCCCATAAAAACGTCTTGCACTTCTTTGACGGTCGGTTTCTGTGGGGGGTACGGGTTCTGAAAAAATCCGAAATGTACGATTGTCGATCACGCCATCAACTCCTTCGATGTTGCCAATCATATCATTGTTGAGGATACCGATGATTTCCCATCCTTTTTCTTTGGCGTAGGCTGCGAGGCCTTTTCCGCCAAACAAGCCTTGTTCTTCTCCTGCCAAACCAGCATAAATAATGCTGTTTTCAAATTGATATTTTGACAATACACGTGCAGCTTCTAGGGTTCCTGCCATTCCGCTGGCATTGTCGTTGGCCCCCGGAGAGTCGTCTGTATAATTGGTTGGGTCCGAAATTCGGGAGTCTATATCACCGCTCATAATAATAAAACGGTTGGGATATTTTGTGCCCCGTTGTATGGCTACAACATTGTTGATCCATACTTCTTTTACGATCCGTCTGCCGTCTTTTTTTTCATAATTTTTTTGATAAAAAACCTCCAAACAGTTGTCACAACCTTTAGAAATCATTTCAAATTCTTTTTTGATCCATCTTCGAGCGGCACCAATACCGCGTTGGTCCGATAGGGTATCACTCAATGTATGACGTGTTCCAAAATTGGCCAGTGTTGTAATGTCTTTTTGCAAACGACTTGCAGATACTGAATTGATAATCGATTGAAAATCTTGATCGGATTGACTGTGCAAAGCGATTGCAGACCATATAAAAAGAAGCGACAAGTAATTTTTCATAAATAATAATTTGGTTTAAAATACAAAAAAACCCGATGCATTAGCTCGGGTTTTTTCAACCATAAAACACATTAAATAATTAAAAACAGTAGTTCTTTTCTTCAATTATTTTATCTGCAATTGAAGTATTTAATGAAAAAACATCTGGGGCATTTTCATAGCTACAGCATTCGTGTAGGGCTTTTAGCATATGGGTTTTTTGATCCTTTGTGGCAATATGATGGATGATTTCTTTTCCCTTTTTAAGCACCAGGTCTACAGCGTTATATACATAAACTTGGGTCATTGCAAGGGGTATGAGCTGCTCTTTTTCTCCAGATCTTTGGATGTTTTTTTCGGTACGCAACACGGCAGATTCTGCCATATAAATTTTGATAAGTATCGCTGCGGCTGCCAATAAGACTTGTTGATTTTTTTCGACTTCAGGCCCATATTTTTGTACTGCTGCACCGAGACAAAGCAAAAAAGCATCTTTGAGTGCTTTGATTCTTTTCATTTCTTGGGCCAAAGGGCCTTTATAATGATGCTCATCTTTCATTTCGCTTCCCAGTTGTCCCATCAGTTGCATGACGGGGCTCATAAGGTCCAATTGTCCTTTTAGAGCTTTTTTGAGAAGCATTCCCACGGCAAGCATGCTGTTGATTTCGTTGGTGCCTTCATAGATTCTTCCGATGCGGGCGTCGCGCCATGCGGATTCCATCGGAGTGTCTGCCGAAAATCCCATTCCTCCATAAATTTGTATTCCATCATCAGCACAATTTTGGATGTCTTCTGATACGGCCACTTTGAGAATTGAACATTCGATAGCAAATTCTTCCACACCTTTCAATTCGGCTTCTTGGTGTTCGATGCCTTCTTTTTGAAGGGTTGCAATTTTGTCTCGAACTAAAGCACCCGCACGATATGTTGCTGCTTCGCCTACATAGCAATTGGTTGTCATGCGTGCAATTTTTTCTTTTATGGCGCCAAATTGTGCAATGGGTGTATTAAATTGAATCCGTTCTGTTGCATAGCCAACAGCTGCACCAATAACACGTCGTTGTGCGTCCAAACAAGCCGCAGCAAGTTTGATTCGCCCTACGTTAAGGGCGTTCATTGCAATTTTAAATCCTCCTCCGCGTTGCCCCAGCATGTTTGCTACAGGTACTTTGGTTTCATTAAAAAATACTTGTCGTGTTGATGAAGAATGAATGCCTAATTTGTGTTCTTCTTCGCCAAGTGAAATACCATTTTCTAAATCTACAGGAACGATAAAACTTGAGATGTTTTTGTCGTCTTCGATTCGAGCAAATACAATAAAGAGGTTGGCAAATCCCGCATTAGAGATCCACATTTTTTGTCCCGTAATTTTATAATGGGTTCCGTCTTCTGAAAGTACTGCTTTTGTTTTACCCGAGTTGGCATCAGATCCTGCTCCGGGTTCTGTTAGGCAGTATGCGCCAAACCACTCTCCACTCGCCAGTTTGGGTACATAGGTATGTTTTTGTACTTCTGTACCGTAGAGGGTTATGGGCATTGTTCCAATTCCGGTATGGGCACCATAGGCTGTAGAAAAGGATCCTGTGGCTCCAGAAATATAATCACAAACCAACATGGTGGCAATAAAATCCATTCCCATACCACCATAGGCTTCAGGCACAGAGATGCTTAAAAAACCCAGTTCTCCTGCTTTTTGCATTAGCGATTTTGTGAGTTCATAATCTTTTTGTTCAAAGCGGGCTTTGTTTGGCCATATCTCTCGGTCAACAAATTCTTGAACCGCTTCTTTCATCATACGTTCTTCTTCGTTAAAATCTTCGGGGGTAAATACGGAAGACGGATCTTGGTTGTGTATGACAAATGCTCCGCCTGTGATGCTTTGTGTTGAGGTTTTCATTTTTATTTGTTTATGGGGTTAGGAGTAGGGTGTTCAAAGGTTAGACTTTGTTGAATGATGATTTCGGAGACATCAAAAAAATGTTTGATTTGTGTTGCACTAAGAGTTTGTGTAATCTGATCATTAAATCGCAATACGATTTCTCGAGAGGTGTCCCTTTTTTCTTTCCCAAAGGGGGTCAAAAAGATCAGTACGCCACGTCCGTCATTGGGGTCGGGTTTGCGGATAATAAGTTGGCGATCTTCCATAGATTTTAGTAAACGAGATAGGCTAGTATTTTCCATACCCATCTTTGGACCCAGAGCTGTTGAGGGTGTTCCTTGGGGGTCGATATTGAGTAATGCAAATCCTGTTGCCATTGTCGAATCAAATTTTAGCGCCTCGCGGTTGTACATTTTGCTGACAGCCATCCAAGCTGCGCGAAGTGTATAATCTAAAGTTTTTTGTGCCAAAGTGTTGTTTTAAGTAAAGATACAAAAAATATTATGCGCGCATAATAAAGCAATGAAAAAAAAACTCCTATTTGGAGCTTTTTTTTAAGCGTAGATTTTTTCAATCAAGTCTTTGTATATTTCCTTTATTACTTTTCTTTTTAGCTTCATTGTAGGTGTCAGATGCCCTGCATCAATAGACCACACATCGGGAGTAAGTTCAAATTTTTTGATTTTTTCCCACTTTCCAAATTGTTCATTATAGCGGTCAATGTCTTTTTGAATTTGATTGATTATTTGTTGATTTTCAGCACATTGGGCATCTGTCAAATTGATTTTTTGCCCTTTAGATTTCAACCACTCTTTGACATATTCAAAGTTTAATTGTATGAGAGCGGCAGGCATTTTTTGAGCCTCACCAACAACCATAATTTGTTCTATGAACAAGGATTGCTTCATTACTCCCTCGATAAGCGCTGGGGCGATATATTTGCCACCAGAGGTTTTAAACATTTCTTTTTTTCGATCGGTAATTTTTAAAAATCCGTCAGCATCAAATTCTCCAATATCTCCGGTATGAAAAAAATCACCTGTCATTACCTGTGCCGTTTTTTCGGGGTCTTTATAGTACCCTTGCATAACGTTGGGACCTTTGCACAAAATTTCGCCATCATCTGCTATTTTAACCGTTATGCCATCAATGATTTTTCCGACTGTTCCAATCTTAAAGCCTCCGTTGCGCATGTCATTTACAGAGATTACGGGCGAGGTTTCTGTAAGCCCATAGCCTTCGACTATGGTCATGCCTGCAGCGGTAAACACCTGTGCAAGTCGTGGTTGAAGCGGTGCGCTTCCGGATGCGATAAGCGATAAATTGCCCCCTAATGCCTCCTTCCATTTTGAAAAAATTAGTTTTCGAGCGATTTTGAGTTTAAACTCATACCAAAATCCATTTTGTCCATAAGGTTGGTATTGTAGTCCAAGATTAACCGCCCAGTAGAAAAGTTTTTGTTTGATTCCGCTTAGGTCATTTCCACGGGCATATATTTTATCATAAACTTTTTCAAGTAGTCGCGGTACAGCGGTCATCATATCGGGCTGTACTTCTTTGAGATTATCACTAATGGTCTCCAAAGATTCAGCAAAATAGATTGTAATGCTGTGATAGATGTAAAAATAGAGTATGACCCGTTCAAAAATATGACAGAGCGGTAAAAAACTCAGTGCAGTTGCTTTACCGGCTTCTAAGGGAAGGCGATTGGAACTTGCTATTACATTGGTGGTTACATTGTTATGACTAAGCATAACCCCTTTGGGAACGCCTGTGGTTCCTGAGGTATAGATAATGGTTGCCAAGTCTTCAGGCTTTACGGCTTTTTTGGCTTCCTCTACAGCGGCTTGGTTGTCAAGAGCGGCACCGGCAGTTAGCAATTCGCTCCAGTGCTTACAGCCTTTGAGGGTGTCAAAACAATAAACCTCTTTTAGGGTTTCGACCTCCTTTTGTATCGATTTTAGTTTGTTATAGACTTCTTGGTCCGATACAAAACAATATTGGCATTCTGAATGGTTGAGAATGTATTTATAATCTTCCGCTGCAATAGTTGGGTATAGGGGTACATTGATGGCGCCAAGTTGTAAGATGCCTGCATCAACGATGGCCCATTCGGTTCGGTTATTGGAAGAAATCATCCCAATTTTGGCGCCAGGTTTGATGCCCATATCGAGTAGTGCCCGACTTATGTGTTGTGCTTTTTGATAAAACTCTTCGGAGGAGGTGGCCTCCCACTGTCCCTTGTATTTGGTGTTGATCGCCTTGTCTAAAGGGCGATGTTGTCTTTGATAATCAATAAAGTCAAAAAGGCGTGTTGGCTGCATTGTATTTTGTTTTTATGCAAAATAAACAATTTACCGTTCTCTAAAAAATCGGTTTATAACTGTTTTTGCAACCAAGTATATGCATTTTGAAAGGCCATGATCCATGGTCCAACTTCGTCTTGACGATTTTTAGGATAATGTGCCCAATTCCAAGGGAAGGTAGCACGCTCTAGGTGGGGCATCATCACTAAATGACGTCCATCATCATTGGTCAACATTGCGGCATTGTGGTCCGAACCATTTGGATTTGCGGGGTAGGCATTTTGATGGTAGGTAGCGGGTATATGATATTGATCTTTGTCTCCTGGTAGATAAAACTTGCCCTCTCCATGTGCAGCCCAGATTCCTAAAGTACTGCCCTCCATTCCTTGAAGCATTATTGCGGGCGACTCTTCAATCGTAACGGCTGTAAACTGACACTCAAATTTACCCGAATCGTTATGTAACATTTTGGGTTTTTGTTCTTTTCCGGGGGTTAGCAGCCCGAGTTCTATAAACAACTGACAGCCATTGCATACTCCTAAAGAAAGGGTGTCGGTTCTTTTGAAGAAATCTTCTAAGCTTTTTTTGGCTTTTTGATTGTATCTAAAGGCACCTGCCCAACCTTTGGCACTGCCCAATACGTCTGAATTTGAGAAACCTCCTACTGCTACTATAAACTGAAAAGGGTCTAGTGTGGTACGGCCTTCAATAAGATCGGTCATGTGTACATCAGTTACTTCAAAACCAGCAAGTGTCATGGCATAGGCCATTTCTCGTTCGGAGTTGCTCCCTTTTTCGCGCAATACAGCGGCTTTTATTTTTGGAAGTTGATCAACCTTGGATAATTTCCCGTCAAACGCTTTGGGAAATTTAAAGTCCAGGGGCAGGTTTTTATAATTTTCAAATCGTTTTTGTGCCAAACCATTTTTGGTTTGATGTGCATCCAATGCGGCAGAGGTTTGGAACCAAACATCTCTATATTTTTCAACTTCAAATAGGTGGGTCGTGTTTTGATGTTTGATGGTTAGATTTTTGGATGAGGTCGGAGTGCCTATTTTGATGCAATTGATTTGTTGTTGTGCCAACAAAGCGCTCAAATCTTCTTTGGACTGCAACCAAAGGGCGGTGTTTTCTGAAAAAAGAATTTTGATTAGATCCGTTTCTTCAAAAGCGTTTAAATCGACATTTAAACCAACAGAAACCGAGGGAAAACATCCTTCTAATAATGCTGTTATCAGCCCTCCTGATGCAACATCGTGCCCTGCGCTGATTAGACCTTTTTTGATCAATGATTGCACTTGGTTAAATACTTTTTTGAAATAGCCAGCATCTTTAACATAGGGGGTGTGGGCCCCTACGGTTTCACAAATTTGAGCAAAAGAAGCCCCTCCAAGCTTAAATTGATCTTGCGACAAATCGATATAATACAGTGCGCCTCCCTCTAATTGTATCACGGGTGTTACCGTTTTTTGAATGGCATCGCAATGACCTGCAGCAGATATAATGACCGTGCCTGGTGCAGTAACATCTCCTTCATCGTATTTTTGCTTCATCGACAAGGAGTCTTTTCCTGTTGGGATATTGATGCCAAGGGCGATGGCAAAATCTGAACAGGCCTCAACGGCTTGATAAAGGTTGCTATCCTCGCCGGGATTGTTGCATGGCCACATCCAGTTTGCTGATAGGGCGACGGATTCAAGACCTTTTTCTAATGGGGCCCATACGATATTGGTCAAGGCTTCTGCTATGGCGTTGATGCTGCCGGCCTTTGGATCGATTAGACCTGATAGCGGGGCATGTCCTATAGCGGTGGCAATTCCAGATTTTCCTTCATAATCGAGGCTGATAACCCCACAATTGCTCAGTGGAAGCTGTAGTTCACCTACAGTTTGTTGCTGGGCCACCCGACCCGTGACACACCGGTCTACCTTGTTGGTAAGCCAATCTTTGCAGGCCACTGCTTCGATTTGCAATACTGCTTTAAGATAGTCCTCTATTTGGTTTGGGTCATAGTGGAGTGCCTTAAATTTACGCGCTAGGGATTGATCTTCCATAATGGTTTTTGGTGGGTTTCCAAAAAGATCATTTAAATCAAGATCAATAGGCTTTTCATTGTTTTTTTCGTTGACAAATACAAAACGATGATCGTCCGTAACCGTCCCAACGACATACATAGGTGCTCTTTCGCGGTCAGCAATTTTTTGGAGTATTGCGACGTCCTTTTGAGCGAGTATCAATCCCATACGTTCTTGCGACTCATTGCCAATAATCTCTTTGGCAGATAAGGTGGGATCGCCCACGGGCAATTTGTTTATAGCAATGGTGCCTCCAGTATCCTCGACGAGTTCTGACAGGCAATTGAGATGGCCACCAGCACCATGATCATGAATTGAAATTATAGGATTTTCTGATGATTCTACTAAGGCTCTAATGGCGTTGGCTACCCGTTTTTGCATTTCGGGATTGGAGCGCTGAACCGCATTGAGCTCGATGGCATTTTCAAAATTACCCGTATCGGTTGATGAAACCGCAGCACCGCCCATACCGATTCGGTAGTTATCTCCGCCTAAGATTACGATTTGGTTTCCTTTTTTGGGTTTTCCTTTTTGCGCTTGCGCTTTATGACCATAGCCTACACCACCAGCTAGCATGATCACTTTATCATACCCCAATCGCTGTTCATCATCTTGATACTCAAAAGTAAATAGGGAGCCTGCGATAAGGGGTTGACCAAATTTGTTGCCAAAATCGGAGGCTCCATTGGAGGCTTTGATCAAAATTTCGAGGGGCGTTTGATAGCGCCAGGGACGTTCTTTAAAGGGAGCTTCCCAAGAACGGTCTTTTGTAACTCGTGAATAGGGGGTCATGTAAACGGCGGTTCCTGCGAGGGGCAATGAGCCTTGCCCACCGGCCAAACGATCGCGAATTTCTCCTCCTGATCCCGTTGCGGCACCATTAAAGGGCTCTACGGTTGTTGGAAAGTTGTGGGTCTCTGCTTTGAGCGAAATGACACTTGGAATTTTTTTCTTTTGGTAGGTGCTGGGTACAGCTCCAGATTGAGGTGCAAATTGTGTCAATTCGGGACCTTCGATAAAAGCGACATTATCACGATAGGCAGAAACAATGGTATTGGGATTGGTTTTGGACGTTTTTTTGATCAATCCAAACAAAGAGCTTTCTTTGGTAGATCCATCGATTATAAAAGTTCCGTTAAAAATTTTGTGACGGCAATGTTCTGAGTTGACTTGCGAAAAACCGAAGACTTCGGAGTCGGTCAGCGGACGCCCCATACGCTTTGATAGGCCCTCCAAATAGGCGACTTCATCGTCGCTAAGTGCCAACCCTTCGGATAGGTTGTAGGCGTTGATATCATTGATTTGTGCTACGGGAGCAACCGAGGCATTGATCTTGAAAACATCCTGGTCCAAATCCTGATATTTTTCAAACAACATCGGATCTATTGCCTTATCTGGGGCAATGGATTCGAAAGTTTCTATTCTTGAAATTCCTGAAATCCCCATGTTTTGTGTGATCTCTACGGCATTAGTACTCCAAGGTGTTATCATGGCTCTTCGAGGACCCATAAATTGACCACTAATTTTTGGAGTTTCTAACTGAGGTTGATCGCCAAACAACCATTGAAGTTTTTCTGCTGTTGATTGATCTATTGATTGCTGGGTTTCTACGACAAAAACAAGGGTTTCTGGGACTCCGAAAAAGCAAATCATAAGGTATGAATTAGTGAACGTAAAATTAGGTTTTTTTGATTAGCCTTTTTGGCAGTTTGACGCCTAATTTGTTGGAGTTATCCACAAGGTTGGTAGATAACTAAAATCTGTTTCGAGTCAATTTTGAAATGTAAAATCCATCATGCCCCGTTTGGTGGGTCAAAAATGTTTTTTCTTGGTCTAACGCAAATTGCAAACCAATTGGGGTTTTTAGAAATGCGGCTATTTGTTCTTGATTTTCATTCGGAAAAATGGAGCAGGTCGCATAAAAAAGTGTTCCATGGGGTTTGACCAGTTCGGCGTTTTGAACCAAGATGTCTTGTTGAATATGTCGAATATCTTCGATACGCTGAGGGTTCATAACCCATTTGTGTTCGGGGTGTCTCCGTAATACACCAAGACCACTGCAGGGGGCATCTATCAAAACAATATCTGCTTTTTGTGTATGATTTTTGTAAAATACAGCATCGTTGTTGGTTTCGATCTTAAGGTTTTTAACACCGTTTCTTTGGGCCCGTGCATGAAGGCGTTCTAATTTGGCAGCATATTTGTCCAAAGCAATGATTTGTCCCGTGTTTTGCATCAGTGCAGCAAGGTGCAAACTTTTACCTCCAGCCCCAGCACATACATCGATTAGCAATTGGTTTTTTTGTGGATCAACAAAATGACCGATTTGTTGTGAATTGGCATCCTGAATTTCAAAAAGCCCACGTTTGTATGCCTCTAGTGTGGTGAGGTTTTTGCTGCTTTCTACCAAAAGTGCTGCTGGAATGTCGGCCACAACTTGAGTTTGGATTTGGGCCTCTTCAAGAAGTCTTTTTTTTAGTGCTTCGGTAGTTGTTTTTAGGGTATTGGCTCTGATAATAAGCGGTGCCGTTTCGTTAAACGCCTCACATTCTTTGTCCCACTCAGTCTTATAGTAGGTGGCGCCAAGTTGGTCCAGCCAATCGGGAATTGATGCTTTTATAGCTCTAAAATGGTTGTTTAGTTCGATGTTTTTGAGGAGTTTTTTTTGTTCCATTTCATCCGGAGCGATATCCTCAGGGAGTTTTATATTTTCTATTAGCGACCAGCAAATGAGCATTTTTTTAAAGGCTTGTCGATCGGTGGCCATTTCTAATTCGCAAGCATGTAGGTATTTGCGATACCATCTAATGCCGTCGTATAGCCCTTTTCCAAAAAGTTTGCGGTCACGAGCACCCCACGAGCGTTGTTGTCTTGTTATATTCTTAAAGACCACCACTGGGGGCTGTTGTGCAACAAGAGTTGCCATCCAACCGTCAATAATTTTTTCTGCGATATTGTTAAAAAGCCTCATCAGCCCTAAAGATAACCTGAATTAGGGATGGTTTTCATTATCTTTTTCAGAAGATTTGTTCATGATTTGCAGGGCGTGTCTGTTGAAGCGGTCCTCAGCAGTAAAAATTTCGAGGACTTTTTTGGCAGGCAATTTTTTGAGCAGTTCTTTGTTTCGATCTTGTTTTTTGGTGAGCATCAATTGTTCGAGGCTGTCATAGTCTTTTATAAAACGGATAACTTCTTTTTCTGTGGCCTGATCACGATTTTTAATAGCATTTTTTCGGAGTGTATACATGGGTTTTCTGCAGGATTCAAAAATTTCATCTTCAAAACGGTCAAAGACCTCCCAGAAGATTTTTTCTTCGGCAGTAGTGAACTCACATTTTTCGGCGATGTAGGTCATTTTTATCGCTTTCATCCGCTCGTAACTCATATGATGCTTTTGAGAAAAAGCAAAAGATGTGGTCAATAGCAGGATAAGTAAACTGTTTTTATTGATCCAATTCAGCATAATTCCAGGGGTTAGACAAATCAGGATAGTATTCCAGATTTACATTATTCAATTTTTTGATCGTTTCATTTTCTTCAAATCCTAAAACGATATTTTCATCGGCATAGGCATCCATAAAATCGATGGTGTTGTACATTAACAATTCATCTGCATAACTCGCAATAAGTTCATTGTCGCTATCGGTTTTAGAAAAGGGGTTGGTAAGGTATAGAATCAAAAATGAAGCTGCGATAGCAAAACGTTGTATTAAATGCTTTAAATGCTTTGTCTCTTTTTTTTCTGCGATAAGCTTACTTTTGATTTTTCCTTCAATATTTTCAAAATAGTCTTGGGGTACGTTAAAAAAAGTCTGATCCTTTGGATTTCCTGCTTTGATCTTTAGAGACAGTTGATCCGCTATCGTATCAAAGTAATTTTTGGGTACTTTAAAGGGATTATTAAGAGGATTATTTTTCATCTAAAAACAGTTTAATTTTTTTAACGGCATGATGGTATGAGGCTTTTAGTCCACCTTCACTACAGTCTAAAATTTTTGCGATTTCTTTAAATTTTAGATCATCAAAATACTTCATATTAAAAATCAATCTTTGCTTTTCTGGAAGTTGTGCAATAGCTTGCTGTAGTTTTAGGGCTGCTGCGTCTCCGTCAAAATAGACATCAGATTCTAGGTGACTGATTTTGGATTCTAGAAGTTCGTAATCGTCAATCCCTCTGTATTTGGCTTGTTTGTTTAAAAAATCAATAGCTTGATGGGTTGCAATGCGGTACATCCAAGTAAACAGTTGGCTATCGCCACGAAACTTTTCGATGTTTTTATACACTTTTATAAACGTTTCTTGCAATACATCGTCTGCATCATCATGGTTGAGTACCAACCTTCGGATATGCCAATAGAGTCGCTGCTTGTAGTTTTTTATAAGGTGTGAAAAAGCAGCCTCCCGAGTTTCGGAGTCTAGGAGTGCGGATACTAAAAGTTCTTGCTCTGTCACCTGCTTTAATTTTTTATTTAGACGATGTATTTATCAATTGGTTTAAAGGGAGTTATAGTTGTTGTAATTTTACTAGGTTGGTATAGGTTTTTCCTTTTTTGAGCAAAGTTTCATGTGTACCTTCTTCGATAACACGACCTTGCTCGAGGACCAAAATTTTATCTGCTTTTTGTATGGTTGACAAACGGTGTGCAATAACCAAAGAGGTTCTGTTTGCCATTAGGTTTTCCAAGGCTTTCTGTACCCATTGTTCTGAAGCGGTATCGAGCGCCGAGGTTGCTTCATCCAAAATCAAGATCTGAGGATTTTTGAGTACCGCTCTTGCGATAGAAAGGCGTTGTTTTTGCCCGCCAGAGAGTTTATTGCCATTTTCACCAATAGCGGTTTGATATCCTTCCGGCAATTGTAAAATAAACTCGTGCGCATGAGCGACTTTGGCGGCTTCGATCAATTCGGCATCCGTTGCGTCTTGTTTGCCAACCCGAAGGTTGTTGGCCACGGTGTCGTTAAACAATATAGGCTCTTGGGTTACGATGCCGGTCATCTGATAAAGAGCTGTTTTCTTGATGTCTTGAAGTGCAATACCGTCAATGGTTAAACTTCCTGAAGTGATGTCATAAAAACGATTGAGAAGATTGGCGATGGTGGTTTTTCCGCTCCCTGACTGGCCCACCAATGCTACGGTTTCTCCTTTTTTTAGCGTTAGATTAAAATCGTTGATTATGGATGGGCCACCAGGATATGCAAAACATACTTTTTTGAAATCGATTTGTTGCTCCAAGGTGTTTTTTTCCAAGGCATCTGGTTTGTCTTTCAGGGTGTTTTCGGTATCTAGTATTTCTAAAACCCGTGCTGCGGCAGCATCTCCTTTTCGTATGCTAAATAGCGCCTTGCTGATTCCCTTTGCAGGAGTGAGTATATTGTAGGCCAGCCCCATATAAACAATAAATGTTGTGCCGTCTAAATTTTGCTCTATAAGCACCATTCGCCCGCCGTACCAGAGCAAAACACCGATTATGGCAATGCCCAAAAACTCGCTCATCGGCGCTGATAGATTGTTGCGGTGCAAAAGCGCATTAGAAAATTTGAAAAAACGCTGGGTTGAGATGCCAAAACGCTTGATAAACAAAGGTCCTGCATTAAAGGTTTTAATGATTTTTTGTCCATTGACAGTTTCATCAATAATGGATAATAAATGTCCTTGCTCTTTTTGTACATAAGCAGATTTGCGCCGCAACTGCTTTCCAATAAAAGAGATTAGAATTCCAGAAACTGGGATAAAGACTAGGACAAACAAGGTGAGCTTGACACTGATGTTGAACATAACCAAAAGAGTAAAAAATATGGTCAGGGGTTCACGTATGATCAATTCTAAAATGGATAAAAAAGAATTTTGAATTTCAATCACATCCGATGCCATACGTGCCATAAGATCGCCTTTACGCTTTTCGGTAAAAAAGGCAACGGGGAGTGAAATTATCTTTCTATACAAGGCATTTCTCAAGTCCATAAGAAGCCCGTTTCGCAAGTAGGTGATAAAATAGAGTGCAAAATAGTTGGACAAGTTTTTGAGTAAAAACAAGGTCAATACAAGACCAATTACCAGCATCAAGGTCTTACTAGGGTCGCTTTCTAACAAAGAAGAAACGTGATAATTGAGTGTGTCTTGAACAAAATCTTTGAGCGATCCTGCTCCTTCAAAAACTGGGCGGGCTCTAAGGGTTTTTGTTTGTTGAAAAAGTACATCCAACATTGGGATAAAGGAGACAAACGCCAAGGCACTAAATAACGCATACCCGATATTGAACAGTACATTGAGCAATGCATAGCCCCAGTAGGGTTTTGCAAAGTGTAATATTTTTCTGAAATAATGCATCTTATATAGCCAGTGCCTTTTGAATAGTATCGAGTTTTTGTTCTAATTCGTCCACTTGGGTGTTCCAGTTAAGAGTAGCATCATAAGGCTTGTTGACACTAAGGTAAAACTTAATTTTGGGTTCTGTACCACTGGGTCGGAGTGCTATTTGACCGTCGTTTTCTAATTTAAAGATAAGGACGTCTGATTGGGGAAGTTTTAGTTTAGTGGTTTGTCCGTTGAATCGATTGGTTTCGATGCCGGTTTTATAATCTGCAATGGTCAAAACTTTGAGCCCCGCGATAGCTTCTGGTGGATTTTCTCTATAAGTTCGCATCATTGCATCAATTTCTTCACTACCCTCGGCACCCTTTTTTGTCAATGCGATAAGCCGTTCTTGATAGAAGCCAAAAGTTTGATAACATTCTTGCATCAAACCAAAGATGGTTTTTTTATTGTTGGCACACCAAGTACCGATTTCACAAATCAACAAGCTGGCAGTGATCGCATCTTTGTCACGAACTTTGCTGCCTACCATATAGCCATAACTTTCTTCACCACCACCAATAAACTCAAGGGATGGATTTTTTTTGATAGCGTCAGCAATCCATTTAAATCCGGTTAGTGTCTCAAAGAGATGTACTCCAAAATGCCGGGCCACTTTTCGAATGATTGGTGATGAGACAATGGTTGAGGCAATGGCTTGTCGCTGGTTGATTTGACCATTTTCTTCTTTTCTTTTTAGCAAGAAGTAGGTCATTATCAGCATGGTCTGATTGCCGTTGAGTAAAACCAATTTTTGATTTTCATCGCGGACAGCGATCCCCAAACGATCTGCATCGGGATCGGTGCCGATGACAATATCCGCTTCAATTTTTTCGGCTTGTTCGAGTGCCATTTCAAGGGCTGCGGGTTCTTCGGGATTCGGAGATGCGACGGTTGGAAAATCACCGTTGGGAGTTTTTTGAGCCGCTACAATATGGACGTTAGAAAACCCAGCTTTTGCTAAAACTTGAGGTAGTGCAGTGACGGATGTGCCATGAAGGGGCGTGAAGACAATTTTAAAATTTTCTTTTCTTTTTTGATCAATGGAAGCGGCTTCAACTGCGGTTTGCCAAAATGCCTCATCGATTTTTTGATCGAGGATGTGTATTTTGCGTTGGTCGGCCTCAAAAAGAATATCGCTATATTCCAATTTGCTAATCGCAGCCATGATTTCTCCATCTTGTGGGGGAACAATCTGCCCACCGTCTTCCCAATAGACCTTGTATCCGTTGTATTCTGGGGGGTTGTGTGATGCGGTGAGTACAATGCCACATTGGGCTTTGAGGTATTTGACTGCGAAAGAGAGTTGTGGGGTAGGTCGTAGTTCTTTGAAAATAAAAACCTCAATGTTATTGGCAGAAAAAATTTCAGCAACGATTTGGGCCAACGATTGACTGTTGTGTCGGCAATCGTAAGCAATGACGACACGGATTTGTGTGTTTCTAAATTGTTCGTTTAGATAGTTGGCAAGTCCCTGAGTGTTTTTGCCCAAAGTATATTTGTTGATTCTGTTGGTGCCAACACCCATGATTCCGCGCATTCCCCCCGTTCCAAATTCGAGGTCCTTATAAAAAGCATCCTTGAGTTGCAGCTCGTCTAAAAATAGTTTTTTGACGGCCTCAATCGTTTTTTGATCAAAAGGTGGGTGCAACCAAGAATTTATTTTTCTTTCTAAAATAGAATCAGTCATCGGTTCTTTTGTTGATGGTATAGCCCTTGAGTTGATTTTGCTGTTTGACGAGAAGTTCGCCGAGAAAGCCAGCTATAAAAAACTGGGTTCCTAAGATCATAACAATTAGTGCGATAAAAAATTCGGGTCGGTTGGTGATGAGTCTTCCTTGGGGGCTAATAAAAAGTTTATCGATTCCAAGATATAGGGTAAAACCAAAACCGATCAAAAACATCAAACTACCCAAAAGTCCAAAGAAATGCATGGGACGTTTGCCAAAGCGATGCAAAAACCAAAGGGTGGTCAGATCCAGAAAACCTTTTATAAAACGATCGGATCCAAACTTTGAAATTCCAAATTTTCGGGCTTGATGTTTAACGATCTGTTCATCGATTTTAGTAAAACCTTCGTGGGCGGCTATTACGGGGATGTACCGATGCATTTCGCCATACACTTCGATGGTTTTGATGACTTCTTTTTTATATGCTTTGATGCCGCAATTGAAGTCATGCAGGGGGATTCTAGAAGCACGGCGGGCGGCCCAATTGAACAATTTTGAAGGGATATTTTTGAAAAGTATGGAGTCGTACCGCTTTTTTTTCCAACCAGATATCAAATCGAGTTGCTCAGTTTTTAGACGTTCTACCATAGGAAGAATTTCGTCTGGCGAATCTTGCAGGTCGGCATCCATAGTGATGACGTATGTTCCTTTCGTTTCACGAAATCCAGCGTGTAAGGCTTGTGATTTTCCAAAATTTTTAGCAAACCGCAAGCCGTTTCTGTTGCTATTTTGCTTTGCCAAAATTTCGATAAGCTCCCACGAGTTGTCGGTACTACCGTCATCTATATACCACACCTCATATTGGTATCCAGAGCCTTCTAGAGCATTGGATATCCAACGGTCCAATTCACCAAGTGATTCAGACTCATTGAGTAGTGGAATAACAATGGATATATCCATAGAAGATTGTGCTATGCCACAAAAATACGAATTTGATGTCTATTCTGGTCGCGAACGCTTAACGATTAGTCCACCAATTAGCGAAACTACGAATCCAAAGAAAAGTCCAAAGATGAGACCAAATGCACTACGAATGGCTGGTGAAGAAAACTTTTTTTGCATCTCAATCATGCCATCTACTTGCTCTACAGACATTTCGGGATTGCTTTGTAGCATTTGTTGTTTTTGAAATTCGAAGGCCTTGTTCATCACATCTGGGTCAATGACTTCGGATAAAATTATCCCATAAATTATCCCAATTATTGATCCGATCAGCGCGATGCTCATGCCTACTTTTAGGGCTTGGGTTAGCGATATAAAACCGCCATTGTCTTTACGGTATTCGATTAGACCCCACATCAATGTACCAATACCAATAACGACATTGACAAGGGTGACTGCGGTGCCTCCTTGATAGTGCATGTCCAAAAAATAGAGCATGATGGCAAATACCACTACAAGCCCCCCATTGAGACTACCAAATTTTAAAGCATAATCTTTGATTCCTATATTTTTAACTTCCATAAGTAAATTGAATTTGAGTACTTAAAGATATGTTTTTTTGAGTAAGTTATATAAAATGTTGCGTATGTATTTTTTTTAGAAAAAAACCTTTACATTTGCAATCCAATAATTAGAAATTATGAAAAGCGGAATACATCCCGATAACTACCGTCTTGTTGCGTTCAAAGACATGTCTAACGAAGACGTTTTTATTACTAAATCTACAGCCAACACCAAAGAGACTTTAGAAGTAGATGGTGTAGAATATCCTTTAGTAAAACTTGAAATTTCTAGAACATCGCATCCATACTACACCGGAAAGTCCAAATTGGTTGACACTGCTGGACGTATTGATAAGTTCAAAAACAAATACGCCAAGTTTAAAAAATAAGCGAGTTTCCCTCGATTTTTATACAAAACCGCTCTTTGCGGTTTTTTTTTATTCTTTTTTTACGCGCTTTAGATTGAGTGTATTGATGGGGTTCATTGTCATTCCTACAACATTGGGCTGCAAAAATCGTACGGCCTCATCATAAAAAAGATTGATTATAGGATGATGGGTCATGACGATACTGTCTAATTTTTTGTAAAGGGCATAGCGCTGTTTTGGGGACTTTATCAGAAACGTTTTTTCAAAAAGGCTATCGTAGGTTTCGTTTTTAAAATGGGTGTAGTTGGGCCCAAAAGGGGCAAAATTTTTGGAATAATACAAGCCCAAATAATTTTCGGCATCGGGATAATCTGCAATCCAACTGGCCCTAAAAAGTTCGAGTTTTCCTGATGACTTGGCTTGTCTGAGGGTGGCAGTTGGCATGACATCAATTTGCAGTTTTACGCCAATTTTTTCCCATTCTCTTTGGAGGTATTCGCAGAGGTCCAAATAGTTTGCATCGGTAGCGATCTTCAGGGTGGGAAGTGGCCCGTTGTCGGTTTCGAAGGTCCTAATGCGTTCTCGAGCAGCTTGAGGATCATAGCGAACCCAATCTTGGTCAGCATGCCCCGGAAGCCCCTTTGGGATAAAGCCCTTGTAGGCTGTAAAACCGATATTGTTTCTTAGATAGTCGATCATTTGGTTGCGATCAAATCCAATACTAAGTGCTTCGCGTAATGCTGGGTTTTTCATAATTGGATGGTCTGCTTCCATATAAAACCCAATATATTCGGTGTTAAGGTATGGCCCTTGCTGCATGATGATCTTGTCTTTGTATTTGGGTCGCAACAAACCATCGGGAGTGAGCAGTTCATCTTTGTATGAGTTGTCAAGTGAGTTCATAAAATCGAGCTTTCCTTGCAAAAACAGCATAAATTCGCTTTGAATGTCCGGGATAAATTGGATTGCGATGGCTTCTAAATAGGGGAGTGGTTGTTGTTGGTCGTCTTTTTCAAAATAGGTGGTGTTTTTGCGTAAAATTAATTTTACGCCTTCCTCCCAAAATTTGAACACAAAAGGGCCTGTGCCAATAGGGTTAGATCGAAAACGACTCCCATAATATGCAATTCCCTCCTGAGGTACCACAGCGCAGTAACGCATACTAAGCAATCCCAAAAAGGCGGGAAAAGGGTTTTTTAGTTTGATTTCTAAGGTGTGGGAATCAATGGCACGATATCCCGCTACTCTTTGCAACACCCAACCCCCAGGAGAAGCCAGCTCGGGGTCCAACAATCGGTCAAAACTAAATACAAAGTCTGCAGCAGTTACGGCACGTGGAATTCCTTCTTTGAAAGCCGGTGAAGCATGAAAAAATACATCTTTGCGCAAATGGAATCTATAGACCGTTCCTGTCGAATCAATGGTCCAGCTTTTGGCAATTTCAGGAATAACTTCTAACGAATCGTTGAGCTGTACCAAACCATTAAATAACTGCTGTGCCGCCCAATTGTTTTGCGGGTTTCGTGCAAAGGCAGGGTCTAGACTGGTGATGTTTCGCGCTTCGTTGTATCTAAAAACATCACGATCGGTATAGGGTAAATCATGATTTTGACAACTCAAAAACAACAAAAAAAGCACTGCATTTGAAAGCAACATTATGCGTTTGGGAGCCATCCACCTTTTTTTCATGGGCTTGTAATCGTATATTTGTCCTAAAAATAACGCTTTTACAAAAGAGATGCTTTCCAAGACTTCAGAAATAGCAGTTTCAAAAGCCACAGTAGCCTTTCATACTTTGGGTTGTAAACTCAATTTTTCTGAAACGGCAACCATAGCGCGTGATTTTGACCCCACTAGATACGAGCGCGTTTCGTTCGAAAGCCCCGCAGACGTTTATGTGATCAATACCTGCTCGGTGACCGAAAATGCCGATAAGCGCTTTAAGACCTTGGTAAAAAAATGTTTGAAGCAAAACCCCGATGCCTTTGTTGCTGCCATAGGCTGTTATGCGCAACTGCAACCTGAGGCCTTAGCAGCTGTAGATGGAGTAGATCTGGTATTGGGTGCTACCGAAAAATTTAAGCTCCCAGCCTACCTCAATGATTTGACCAAAAAAGGATCAGGCGAAATTCATTCTTGTGAAATAGCCGCCGCAGACACCTATGAAAGTAGTTATTCTTTAGGCGATCGTACGCGTGCTTTTTTGAAAGTACAGGACGGTTGTGACTACAAATGTTCGTATTGTACCATTCCACTGGCACGTGGAATATCTCGAAGTGATCGCCTAGAAAATGTATTGAATAACGCGCTTAAGATTACCGAAAAAGGCATAAAAGAAATTGTGCTGACGGGCGTCAATATCGGTGATTATGGAAAAGGAGAGTATGGGAATAAAAAACACGAACATACGTTTTTAGAACTAATCACTGCCCTTGATGCTTTGTCGGATTTGGATCGGGTTCGGATTTCATCAATTGAACCCAATTTGTTGAGCAATGAAATCATAGATTTTGTTGCACAAAGCCGTTGTTTTGTCCCCCATTTTCATATTCCCTTGCAGAGTGGGAGTGATGTGATTCTAAAAAAAATGCGCCGTCGTTATTTAACCCCCCTTTATGAAGATCGGGTCAAGGCGATCAAAAAAGTAATGCCCAACGCATGTATTGGGGTAGATGTAATTGTAGGTTTCCCGGGTGAAACCGATGCACTATTTTTAGAAACGTATAATTTTCTAAACGATCTGCCCATCTCGTATTTGCATGTTTTTACTTACTCAGAACGGCCCAATACGGAAGCCATTGATTTCGATGGGGTTGTTCCTGCCGCTGTACGATCCAAACGAAGTAAAATGTTACGGGCCCTTTCTGCTAAAAAAAGAAGAGATTTTTACCAACAGCAACTCCAATCCACAGCAACCGTGTTGTTTGAAGCTGAAAATAAGTCGGGTTATAGTACGGGTTTTACAAGAAACTATGTTAAAGTCAGAACCCCTTGGAATCCCGAATTGGTCAACACCCTACACGAGGTTAATTTAACGTCTATAGACGAAACGGGCATGGTCCGTTTTGACTGGATCTAAAGTTTTATGCCAACGGGTAAAAGCGATTTGTAGCTTTTGTTACGGCGCACAAAACCTGCAATTTTTGGAGAAGTAGGAACCACTCTTAAATTTCTTTCTGAAATACTTTCTAAGACGGTTTTGATGAATTGTTCTTCAAATTTTTTAGAATTGATTTCATCAGGGATACAAAGTTTGGTCAAAAAGATTTTACGCTCTTGTTCTGCATATTCAATTCGTGCCAAACAATTGTCAATTGTAACTTCAAATTGACGTAAAAATTCGTTGTTTGTAATCGATAGATCAGCCATTGTATGTGTGTTAGTCGAGATGTGTATAATTCACTTCTAGTAGGTACAGCAAATAAGAAGATCTTGAGATAAGGTTACAAATTTACAAAAAATCCTAACTTCACGCAATAAATTATTGATTTGAAAAAACAGGTTATCTATCTGATGCCCGGAATGGCAGCAAGCCCAAAAATTTTTGAATATTTGGAGTTTCCAGACACTATAACCGTAAAACACCTGAGTTGGATTCCTCCAAAGCCAGATGAAAGCATTTCATCCTATGCACAACGTATGTCGCAACGTGTTGTTGAAACCAATGTAGTGCTATTGGGAGTGTCTTTTGGCGGCGTGCTTGTACAAGAGATGGCGCAGTTTATTAATTGTAAAAAAATAATTCTGGTTTCGAGTGTCAAATCACCTGATGAGCTTTCTTTGCCAATGAAACTTGCTCAAAAGACCCAAGCCCATAAATTGCTACCCACCCAATGGATAAAAAATTTAGAAACACTGGCACTCTTTGTTTTTGGATCACGAATCCAAAAAAGAGTTGCCCTTTATCAAAAATACCTCTCCGAACGGGACCCGGTATATCTCAACTGGGCAATTGATCGGATTGTGCACTGGGGCGGATGTACTGTCCAGGTACCATTGGTTCATATTCATGGTAAGCAAGACACCGTTTTTCCAATCAAAAATATTGCTCCCCCGGTGATGGAAATAGAAGGCGGCCATGCCATGATAATCAATAAAAAGACATGGTTCAACAAACATTTGCCAAATATAATTTTGGCAAAGTAAAAATCTATTTTGCTTGACATTTTGTATTTTTAGAAGCATGAAACGTACCTATATATTTTTTATCGCGCTTATTGGTTTGGCTTTTGCCACCAGTTCCAAAAAAACACTTTCAACTGCATTTAAAGATTATACTCCAGAAAATGCCTATAAAGTATATGCACTTAGTTTGCCCGACAGTTTGGCGTTTGCTGGTGAATTGGTGCCACTGCACAAACCCGATGTCCGCGAGCGGCTTGATCGTGAATTGCTCGTTAATACCTATTGGCAGTCCAATATGATGCTTTTGATGAAGCGGGCCAACAAATATTTTCCAATCATCGAGCCTATTTTGGAGGCCGAAGGAATTCCTGATGATTTTAAATATTTGGCCGTTATCGAAAGTGGCCTAGAAAATGTCCGGTCCTATAAAGGGGCTTCTGGATTTTGGCAAATCATGAAAACAACGGGTAGAGAAATGGGCTTGGAGATCAATAGCAATGTCGATGAACGATATCATGTTGCTAAAGCCACCAAGGTGGCCTGCAAATACTTGAATCGGGCGTATAAAAAATTTGGTAATTGGACTTTAGCTGCAGCATCGTATAATCGTGGGGTAGCCGGTATTTCTAGAAACCTAACCAGTCAAGGCGTTGCCGATTATTATGACTTATACCTCGGAGAAGAAACCCGCCGCTATATTTTTCGCATCTTGGCCGTAAAAGACATTATGCAAAATCCGCTTAAATATGGTTTTGTGTTTGATGATGATGATCTCTATGACCATCCGCCGGTTAGAACGGTAGGACTGGATACGGCAATTACAAATATTTCGCGGTTTGCAAAACAAATGGGGGTCAATTATAAGGAGCTAAAACTCAGCAACCCCTGGTTGTTAGAAAACCATCTGAACAACCAATCTCGAAAGTATTATGAACTAGCGCTTCCAGAATTTTCGGGAGACTAGATTTTTTTCATTTGTTGTTGCAACATTTTCATTTGCCCGGCAAGCATACCTTGTTTGTCCAGTTTTTTGGCCTCTGCGAGTAGGGCAGTCGCTTCTCTTTTTCTTCTTTTTTGCATCATGATCCCTGCCAAACTCATTTTGGCCATCGCCATATCATGTCCCATAGAAAGACCGAGCTGAATGGCTTTCTTAAAATGTTTTTCTGCTTGAGCAAGATTGGTTTGCGATTGGATGATGCCGTGTAAATAATGATAATATCCTTGTTGCTTTCGGACCAAAGCACTCTCTGGGTTAGAAATTCGTGACAACCACTTAGCAGTGCCTTCAAAATCTTGTTTACGAAGTTTTAGAAATGCCAATACAATAATCTCATTCTTATAATAAAGCAAAATAAACATCCCAGTCAAAAGGGTGAGAAAAATGCCATTGCCAATTTCTCCGTCATAATATTGATAACCAGCATAGCCCATTGTGACAATTGCAAGGATGAGTTTTATGATTTTTGGAAACATGAATTAAAACTTTTCAACAAAGGTAAAAAAAACAAGGCTGTTGTTTGTAAAAGGTTTTGTAAAAGTGAAAAGTTGTTCTATATTTGCACCGCTTTAGGAACGGTTAAGTTCCTTTTTTTTGAACAATAGTCTGATATGAAAAGAACCTTTCAGCCCTCGAAACGAAAAAGACGCAACAAACACGGCTTCCGTGAGCGTATGGCTAGTGCCAATGGACGCAGAGTTTTGGCCAGTAGACGTGCTAAAAACAGAAAGAAATTAACTGTTTCCTCTGAACCAAGACACAAAAAATAGATGACGCAAGATGCAATCGCTATAATAGGTGTTACTTTTTTGAAAGTAACACCTTTTTTTTATCTTATAAACCACTATAAAGAAGATTGATTTTATGCCAAAGCAAACCCACCTAAAAAGCATTTTAATTATTGGATCAGGACCAATCAT
>Ga0181580_10000447_pt1 | contig 30466 bp, 29 predicted proteins | sample 071ome_23_FD_132413 | JGI IMG/M metagenome (GOLD analysis project Ga0181580, IMG submission 132413) | Coastal salt marsh microbial communities from the Groves Creek Marsh, Skidaway Island, Georgia - 071403BT metaG (megahit assembly) | ecosystem: Environmental > Aquatic > Marine > Intertidal... | reverse complement strand
TTCATCTATGTAATATTTATGAACATTTCTTTGTAATTGTTCATTAAATATTCTTTTTTAAATTTTAAACTATTTTTGAATGCATGATTAATGTTGGGTAGAGCATTGTCATAATAAGTTTTTTCAAAAATAGAACTTGGATGTAATATTTCTCTCGCAATTCCAACATCTGTAGAAATAATAGGCGTTCTTGATATAGCGCATTCAAGTATAGCTTGAGGACCTCCCTCTATTCTCGACGAAACAATATAAAGATCTAAAATATTATATAATTTGTTCATATTTTCTAAGTTGACCATCTCAAAATACTTATATGGTATTCCAAAATTTTCAAAATTTTCTATAAGATACTGCCTTCTTTTTCCAGATAAAACAACAATCAAATTTGGATTTTTCTTATATATTCTCTTAGCTATTTCTAAAAACCTATCTGGTCCTTTTACCAATTTTGGAGATTTCAGGTCATGGCCTTCGGTATCTCTTTGAAAACTACCTAGAAGGAATTCGTTTTTACTGAATCCAAAATGTTCTCTCAAATCTTCTTTATTTTCGATATAAAAAAATTGCTTTTCATCAATCCAAAATGGAATAGTAGTTATTTTTTTATTAGTTAATTTTTTTAAATCTAACTCAGTTTTTTTTGAAATTACATGATATTCATCAACAAATTTATCTAGAGTATTGAAATTTTCCTTATCAAAATTAGAAAAATCAAAATGATGATATGTGCAAAGAACTTTTTTATTCTTCAAGTGTCTTTTCGGAATTTTTTTCCAAACCCACGGTGCTATTATCCAGATAACATCGGAGTTAGATACAAAATTTGTAACTGATTCTTTTTGATGGTTCAAAAATTCTCTTCGAAATCTATCAACAATCCAGTTTTCTTTTAGCTTGTTTATATAGATTTTCATGTTTAAAGTTATTTTAATTTGCACAAGAAAATAATTTTAAGAATTATTTCAATTTTTAAAAATACAGTTGTTTATCAATTGAAAACATTAATCAATTTAAAAATTAAGATTTAAATTATGGATAATAATTTGATAGCTGTATGTGTTGTTGGAAATTTAAAATATTTATATAAATATTTTAAATCTTTTCAAAAAAACCTTTATGGTGTTGGCAACTATAAAGGTGACTTGTTGGTGTTGACTTCTTGGTTCACTCCTACTTTTTTATTTCCAGAGATTATTTTTAATAAAAAAATTAAAGTTATAAGATTTAGACGCTTAAATTTCAGTGCTAAAACAAAAGAAAAATTAATTAATTTAAATTCGAACAATCAACCAAATCGTTTCAAAACAAAAAAATTTCAGTGGTTTAAATTATATATTTTTCATCCGTATCTAAAAAAATGGAAGTATATTTTGTACTTAGACATAAATTTAAAAATACATTACGATATATCACCATTTTTTAAGATTCTTCCTGATAACTGTCTCTATGCCAAAGCAGATGGATATCCAGATTATAAACGACAATTAATAAATCAATTCGATTTATCTAATTTTCAATTAGAAAAACTTACATCAAATTTTGATATATATAGTAAGAAATATTTTCAGTCTGGCCTTATGTATTTTGATACAAGAATTATTCAACCTAATACAATTAAAGAAATACTTCAATTGGTTGATGAATATCCAATTTCAATAACAAACGAGCAAGGAATTCTAAATCTATATTTTCAAAGAATTAACAAATATGTTGAGCTACCAGAATACGTTGAAGGTAATTTGTTATATTACTATTGGAAAGTAAAAAATAAAAAAGTATTAATAACTAAACAATCGCGTGAACAATTTGAATAGTAATGATTAGTAGAATTCAAAACTCAACAAGGTTAAAGCATTATCGAAATAAATTTATAGATTTTTGTTTATTGGTTAATGACTTTATTGTATTTTCTTATTTAGTCTCTAAACTTCGTAACGAAGAACAAAAATCTTTTTATTTTTTAACAGCTTCAGATCATACTCATTTTTTGAGTTTGCAAAACTTTTTTGATTCTGTCGAAAAGTTTTGTCCAAATGATAAGATAATTTTTTACGATCTGGGTCTTAATCCTGATCAAAAAAATAAAATTCTAAATTCTTATAAAAATGTTCAATATAAAAAATTTAACTTTAAAGATTATCCAAAATTCGTAAATATAAACGAAAAAAATTTTGGATCTTATGCTTGGAAGCCAGCAATTATTTTTAACGAACTTTCTGAGTTAAATCAACCCTTGATTTGGTGTGATGCTGGTAATTTATTGACTAAAAAAATAACTATATTAAAAAATTATATTTTAATTAAAGAATTCTTTTCTCCTTTAAGTACAGGAACATTGTTTGAATTTACTCACAGTAGTGTTCTAGATGCTCTTAAAGTTGAAAAGAGTTTATATAGAAAAAGAAATTTAAATGCTGCCGTTATTGGCTTTAGTTCTTATTCAGATAATTTTGACCTTGTTAATAATTGGTTTAAATTTTCACAGCAAAAAGAATACATAGGACCAGAAAATGCAGATTTAAGTAACCATAGGTTCGACCAGGCTCTACTTTCAGTTTTGTATTATCAAATTAAAAATAAAAGTTCAAGGTTTAAGACTTACAAGGCATGGGGAATCCAATTACATAGAGATGTTGACTAAAAATAGTTTTTAATGATTGCTTTAATTCTGGAAATTAATTTGTAAATATAAGAAATTGGAAATTTAAATCTTATATTAAATAAATTACTATATTTTTTTAAACTATTATCTGTTAAATCCTGTTCGGTCAACCACTTATAAGCTATAGATGAGCTAGGAGGTAAAATATTTTTATTGATATTGTATCTTCTATACATTTCATTCCATAAATGAGTTACAAGGGATGAATTAATTCTTTTTTCTACAATTGATATCTTTTCTTTATTTGTTGTAAATATTAAGTGGAACTCTAATGGTGCTAATTCGTAAAAATAATTTGCTTCTAAAATTTTGTCTTCCAAATTTTTGTTTTTGAAAAATTCAGTCAATAAGTAGGGGCCTATTTCTCCCCAGTAGAAATTGTTGTTTCTTTTTTTTAATTTTTTCTCGACGATTTCAGCCATTTCTTTGGTATAGCTGTTTTTTTCAAAGTACATTACAGAGCCATTAATTAAACCATCAGGAGATCTACAAATAATGAACTGATTGTTTTCTGTTAATTTTAAAAATTCAGAAACATTCTTAAGACAATAACAATCTGTATCAAACCACCAACCACCAAAATTGTTCAAAAGTTTATACCTAAACATATTGGTAAAAGAAGATAAGTTATTTTTTTGTGAGTTTTGAGTAAACTTTACTAATTCTTGTTGTTTTAAAATTTGGTTTGCATTTTTTATTTCTAAATTTTCTAAATTTAACAAATTTTCATAATTTTGTTTCGAAAATGTCCATAAGTTAACAAAAAATCCATGCTTCAGAAATGATTTAATACACATGATTTCATACAGAGATAATTCACCATCCCAAAAAAAATTTGCCGTATTTTTATTATTTTTTGATTTCACTATTTAAAATTATTTTTACTATATTCAGTACTTCATTTTAAGATTAAAATATTGATAATGAAACTCAGTACGCTTTTAAAAAGCTTCAAAAATCAAAAAGGATTTAACCTGTCTTATACAAATTTAGGAAGAAATTTCTATCAAAATTTAAATAATGTTAACGACGAAGAAATAATCATTTATCATCACCTAGGTTTAGGAGATCATATAATTTGTAACGGGTTAGTTAATTACATATCTAGAGATTATAAAGTTCATCTCCCAGTCAAATCTTCTAACTTAAAAAATGTTAATTACTTGTATTCAGAGAACAGCTCAGTTAAGCCATTTTCAATCAATGAGAAAGATGAGTATGCAGAGATATTAAATTACTCCAATCGTTCTAATTTAAAAATATTAAAAATAGGTTTTAACTATCAAATTAAAGATAAAGATAATTATTGGAATAAAAGTTTTTATAATCAGCTGGGACTAGATTATGAAGTTTCATTCTCCCATTTCAATTTTCCATTTGAATATGAAAAAGGTTTAGAACTGGAGAAGCATTTGAAAAAATTTTATGGGATTAAAGATTCTTATGCTTTGGTACACAAACAATCTTCAAAAAAGAAATTTAGTTTAAAATTGGATGAAGAGTCAATAATTGAAGTAGATAAAGAGTCTGATGTTTTTAACAATTTATTTTTATATTCAACATTAATTAAAAATGCCAGAAGTGTTCACTGTATAAATAGTAGTTTTATTCATCTAGTAGAAAGAGTTAATACAAACGCAGATTTGTATTATCACAAGTTGTGGGAAAGTAATTTTGTATTAAATAAGGATTGGGAGGTTATTTCTTATGGAGGTTAATGTAGTTGTTTCACTTGGAGAGCTTGTTGATAAGATAACTATCTTAGAGATAAAAAAGAAAAATATAAACGATAAAGAGAAAATAGAAAAAATTAATTTTGAATTAAATAATTTATTAGCAAAATTGAAAAAGTTAGAGATAGAAACGGAAGCTTTTAAAGATTTGAAAACCAGACTAAAAAATGTAAATCAAGAATTATGGATAATTGAAGATGATATTCGTAAGCTTGAAAAAGAAAAAACGTTTAATCAAGATTTTATTAACTTAGCTAGGTCAGTTTATTTTACTAATGACAAAAGATTTGAATTAAAGAATCAAATAAATACTCTATTTAATTCTGCTGTTGCAGAGGTAAAAAGTTACGAAAATTATCAATAACATTTAATTTAATAATTTGGTGAATATTATTGAATATATATGAAAAAGATACTCCTAATACACAATCAATACATTGAAAAAGGTGGTGAGGATATTGCAGTCCAAAATGAAATTGATTTTTTAAAATCCAATAAAAATTACCAAATTGAAGAGTTTATAGTTTCAAATTCAGATAAAAATATATTTTCACTTTTATTTATTTTCTTATTTAATAGAAATTACTTTCTTGATTTTAAAATTAGAAACAAAATGAAGAATTTTAAACCTGATGTTATTTACATCCACAATACATGGTTTTATATTTCTCTTGGCATTTTTAAAATTATTAAAAAAGAACAACTCAATACTGTACTTAAAGTCCATAATTTCAGATACTTCTGTTCTTCGTTTCTGTTAGCTAGAAATCACTTTAAAGATAAAAAGTTTTGTGAAGCTTGCGGTATGTATAAAAAAGATTTTAAATTCTTAAACAAGCTATACAGTGATTCTCTTCTAAAATCGATTCTCTTATTACGTTATGGAAATTCTTATATAAAAAAAATAAAAGATGTAAAGTTGTTAGTTCTCAATGAGTTCCATAAAAACTTTATGATAGAGAATTTACAATTTGAAAAAGATAAAATTTTTGTTGTACCAAATAAAATTAACTTTAATTATCCCAAAAAAAATAAAAAGCAAAATAAGATCATATATGCAGGAAGAATTTCAAAAGAAAAAGGAGTGGAGGGGCTAATTAAAGCATTCTTAACTTCTTCTCTAAATAATATTGATTTAAAAATTATTGGGGATGGACCGGAGTTAACTAATTTGACCAATAAGTATGGAAATAATTCTAAAATAACTTTCTTAGGTCATAAAACAAATCAATTTGTTTTAAGTGAAATTCAATCCGCAAGGGCAGTTGTTACAAATACTTTAATGCACGAAGGTCAGCCTACAATTTTATGTGAAGCATCACTTCTATCAACGATCAGTATTTTCCCAAGAAATGGAGGAATTGTAGATTATTTTCCTTCAAGTTATAAATTTTCCTTTGATAATAATTTAAAAAATAGTTTGATTACTACTTTGAACCTTTTACAAAACAAAGATATTATTTCTTCAACAGAAAAAAATGTAAAAAGTTATATTGATAATTTATTAAATGAAAATATATTATTAAATCAATTTGAAATTGCAATATACGCATGAAAGTTAGTATTGGATTTAATTACACAACAATGCCATATGGTGGAGGCAATTCATTTGTTAAAAATTTATGTGAAAGACTAACACAAGATGGTCATCATGTAGTTCATACTTTACAAGATAATGATATAGATATAATTTTACTCATTAATCCCTTAAAAACTTCTGAAAGAGCGACATTTAACAATGTAGATATTGAATACTATTTAAATTTTGTTAACGAAAATGCAATATCGTTTCAGAGATTTAATGATTGCGATGAAAGAAAAGATTCAAAAAATATAAACAGTAAATTAATTAAAAAAAATAAACCAATTGATATAAATTTATTTGTAAGTTCATGGCTAAAAGATATATTTCGTGTCATAACATTAAACAAGCCTTTTGAAGTTATACTCGGTGGTCCAGATCGCAAAATTTTTAATCAAGTTAATAAATCTAAGTGGAATAAACAATTTCCAATTAAATTAGTTACTCACCACTGGAGTAATCATAAAAACAAAGGTTATGAAACTTATCAATATATAGATAAACTTTTGGACAGAGAGGATCTGCAAAATAAAGTTGAATTTACCCTGATAGGAAATATACCAAGTGAATATAATTTTAGAAATACAAAATTAATTCCTCCACTAAGTAGCAAAGAGCTTTCAATGGAGTTAAAAAAAAATAATATCTATATAACTGCATCAAAAAATGAGCCATCAGGAAATCATCATATGGAAGCAGCATTAACTGGTTTGCCAATATTGTACTTAGATAGCGGCGGTGTCACTGAATATTGCAAAAATTATGGGCTTTCATTTACAGAAGAAAATTTTTTAGATATGTTTGAAAAGTTAATTGAAGATTTTGAATTATATTCAAAAAATTTAGAAACTTATCCATATGATTTTGAATATGTTTATAAGTCACTAATTTCTATTTTTAATAATTCAATTACAAATAGAAAAGAAATTATAAGAAATAGAACAAAAAATAATAAGTTTAAGATTTTCATAAAGTATTACTTTTACAAATTTATGTTAAATGTATATAAAAAATTTTTAGAATTTAAAATTTTTGTTGTTAAACTTATAAAAAAATAATGAAAGCTTTAATCACTGGAATAACAGGTCAAGATGGCTATTACCTCAGTAAACTTTTACTTGAAAAAGGGTATGAAGTTCACGGATTAATTAGAAGAAGTTCCAACATTAATACATCAAGAATAGATTCATTAATTTCAAAATACTCAAAAGATAATCAATTAAATTTATATTATTCAGACCTATTAGATTCATCTTCAATAACAAATTTAATCAATAATATTAAACCTGAAGAAGTTTATAATTTAGCAGCACAATCTCATGTAGCTGTTTCATTTAAAAATCCAATTTATTCTACCCACACATCTACAGTTGGTACATTAACTATTCTTGAATCAATTAGAAATTCCAAAAAAAATATTAAGTTTTATCAAGCTTCTTCTTCTGAAATGTTTGGAGGATCTTTCAAAGGAACGTTAAGTGAAGATTCATTATTTGAGCCTAAAAGTCCATATGCTGCGGCAAAGCTCTTTTCACATAATATAACAAAAATATATAGAGAATCCTATGATATATTTGCAGTTAATGGTATTTTATTTAATCACGAGTCTCCTTTGAGAGGAGAAACTTTTGTCACAAGAAAAATATCTAGGGCAGTTGGAAGAATACACAACAAAATTCAACATAAATTAACTCTTGGAAATTTAGAAGCTTCAAGAGATTGGGGCTATGCAGGAGATTATGTAAATGGTATGTATTTAATGATGCAGCATTCAACACCTGATGATTGGGTATTAGCTACTGGCGAAACATTTACGGTAAAAGAATTTTTAGTTGAAGCCTTTAAAATTGTTGGATTAGATTGGGAAGATTATGTTGAAGTTTCTCAAAAATATTTTAGACCCAATGAGGTGGACTATCTACTAGGAGATCCTTCGAAAGCAAAAAAAGAACTTGGTTGGAAACCAGAAGTTTCTTTTAAAGAATTAGTAAAAAAAATGGTTGAAAGTGATTTAGTTTTAGCAGAGAGAGAAAAAGTTTTACTTGAAAAAGGTCTTCTTGACCCCACTTGGGAAAATTCTAATTAACTTTATTTTCTAAATACCATTTATATGTTTGCTTTAATCCACTATCTAAAGATATATTTGGTTTCCATCCTAAAGTTTTTAATTTAGTTATGTCTAAAAGTTTTCTTGGATTCCCATCAGGAAAATTTCTGTCAAAATAAATTTCCCCTTTATATTCAATTACTTCTTTTATTTTAAAAGAGAGATCTTTTATAGCTACTTCTTCACCACTACCAACATTAAATAAACCAGAATTAATATTATTTAATATTAGAAATTCAATTGCATTACTTAGATCATCTACATGTAAGAATTCTCGTAAGGGATTTCCTGATCCCCAGACATCAAATCTTTCATTATTATTGGTCTTGGCTTTATGCATTTTTGCAATCAAACCAGGAATTACATGGCTTTCATTTTCGGAAAAATTATCGTTTTGACCATATAAGTTAGTTGGCATCAAATTTAATACTTTATGTCCGTATTGTTTTTCGAGAGTGTCACCAATTTCAATAGCAGCTAATTTTGCCATTGCATATGGCGAGTTGGTAGGTTCAAGCTTACCTGTCATTAGAGAATCCTCTGAAATAGGAATTGCTGCACCTAATGGATAAATGCAACTACTACCAAGATTGATCAATTGAATTTTGCTATTGTCTTTGATTGCATTTAATATATTCATATTTATTTTTAAATTATTAGTAATAAACTCAAATCTTTTTGTATCATTTGCTACAATTCCGCCAACCATTGCAGCACAATTAATAACTAAATCTGGTTTTACTTCATTAACTTTGCTTAATGCTTCCGATTCTGAAAATAAATTGGTATCGTTTCTTGTTGACCGTACAATTTTTTCGAAGTCTTTATTTTTTGATAATTTTGAATACACAGATGAACCAACCATGCCATTTCCACCAAAAATTAAAATTTTCATAATTTAATACTAATTTATATAAGACTCTTTAATACACAAATTATATAACTTGTAGGGTTAGAAAGCTTTTTAATTTCTCCAGAAATTATTAAATTAAATAAATTCTTAATTGAATTCGTTTTCCAAGTATGTGTTATATGATATTTTTCAAGTTTAAGATTTTCAAAGAATGTATGATAAATCTGATATGCCGCATCTATTTTTTGTGGTACGCTCCAGGGCTTTTTACTTCCTATGTAATGAATAAACAAAATTTCCTCATCTTTTATTAGTGATTTATTTTTTAACTTATTCGAATTGAAATTAAAAGAATCAAGTAATTGTTCATATTTAGAATCAAAAAAAATATTTAAAACATCTTGATCCCACTGCACAATTTTTTTGTAATTTTTTTCCATTGTATGAATCAATTTTTCTTCAATATTATTAATTCGCCATTCATTTAAATTTATTAAGAGAAATCCAGCATTGAAATAGTCAGATTTTTTACTCAGTCTTTCAAAAATTTCATTATTTTTGCTAAATTTATGTTCGGTTCTTGCAGATATAACTCCCTTATTTTTTTTGATTTTTTCAAAATATACTTTAATTTGCTTTATTGGGTTGTTAACACACACAATGTCAGCATCTATATAAATAATTTGATCAAGATCTTTAGGCAAATATCTTGCAAGAAATATTCTGTAATAAGTCGCTTCGGAAACGTGTACGTTTTCTAAATTTGGAAAATTGTACTTACTTAAATCAACTTGATATATTTGTATATTATTTAAATTCTTATGTTTTACAATATTGACCGGAATTATTTCTATTGCAATATCTTGATTATGTAAAATGTGAATATCAATTTTTTCATCTACATTTTCTAATAAAGAATACATGGACGTAAATCCTTGATAGTTATAATTTTCATCAAAACAATAAACAAACTGTAAGTTATTTGTAATCACTATTAGTTAATTCTTTTAGATCTTGATTTATTAATTCTGCAATCAATTCAATATTATTATTCTTTGTTATATACTCTAAGGAGTTTTGTTTAATTGATGCTTTCAATTCTTCATTTTTTGCAATGTTAAAATATATTTCACTTAAGTTATCTTTTTCTAAATTAAACAATATTCCGTTAATTTTATCTTCAATAATTTCTTTATGATTTGGTATGTCTGACGCAATAACGATGCAACCAGCTCCCATTGCCTCTAAAATATTTTTTGGATTTCCTTCATATGTAGAAGTGGAAATAAAAATCTCATATTTACTATAAAGTTTTTTTAATTCACTATTTTCCATTTTTCCTAAAAAATTAACTGAGATATTATTTTCTATGGATAATTTTTGAAGAACTTCTAGCTTTTCTCCAGTACCAACTATATCAATAGAAATTTTTCTTATGTTTTTGAAACTATTTAGCAAATACTCATAATTTTTTTGTTCAGCTAATCTTCCAACACACAAAATCTTACTTTGAAGAAATTCTTTTTGATAAGGGTTTTTTGTTGAGATTACCCAATTTTGACGTATCTTTAGTTTTTGATTGTTAAATTGAAAGTTTTTTGTAAGAAATTTATAATCCTCATTACTTGTAACTGTATAAAGTGAAGAAAATTTTAATGAATATTTAGTAATTTGCTTTATAACAAAAACTTTCAATTTATTTTTATTTTGATTTTTACTAAATAAAAGATAGTCATATCCAGTTCTAATGAATAGTGGTTTTTTTATTAGAAAACTTGTAATTATTGATACCCAAACTCCAGGTAGTTGATTTTGTTGAATCAAATCTACATTTCTTAAAGTATTTTTTAATTTAAATGGAAAAAGAAAAGAATTAAGAAGTTTAATTTCTTTTTTAGAAGTTTTTAACGGGACTATATCTATATAGCTTCTATCAACTATCTTAGAATCATTCTGTGTTCCATAAGTAACAAACGTATAATGAAAACCATACTTTTTGTTTAAAATATCAAATATTTCTAACTCTCGTTCTAAAATTCCTGCTTTTTTCCAACTTTCAATAGAATTTTTGTAGCTAAAAAGGAAAGCAATTTTCATTACTTTTCAATTTTAATATTATTTAAATTATTATTAGTGTGTGTCAAAAATAACTTATATCTTTTCTTCGGGACGCTTGTCAAAAATAGAATCTAAAAATATTGAGGCACTTGATTTTTTTTATGGTTATTTTTACTTTAAAAACAAAGGCTATCAATTAGAGATTATTGAATTCTCGAAAGCAAATAAGGTGCTTTATTTTTTTGATAAATTAATTAATAAATTTATAAGCCTTCCTTTCAACACAAGTCAGTTAACAAACTTTAAAAACTTTCAACAAATAAGAAACACAGATCATTTAGTTCTAGTAAATGAGAAAGTTTTTTGTTCCAGTTTCTTTTTACTTATTTTTTTAAAATTATTTAATAGAAAAGCTACAGTTTCAGTTTTTATTATGGGACTATATAGCAAACACATAAAATATAAATTTTTTAAGAGTCTTCATTTTTTATTAATAAAAGCATTGTATATGTTAACTGATAGTCTTATCTTCCTAGGTGAAGGAGAATATAATAAAGCTAATTCACTTCATTTAAATTCTAAAAAATTATATCTACTCCCGTTTGCTGTAGATACAAATTTTTGGAAGTCGGATTATGTTTACGATGCAAAAAAAAGAGATGGGATTTTATTTATTGGAAATGATGGCAATAGAGACTATGAGTTATTAAAAGAGATTGTGATTGAAAACAAAAATTTAAACTTTTCGATTGTATCAAATAATCCTACATTCAGTTCGCTTGAGCTTAGTAATCTTAATTTCATTAAGGGATCTTGGAGTGAAGAAGTTTTGTCTGATTTACAAATAAAAAAATTTTATGACAGTACAAGGTTAGTCATCCTCCCCTTAAAAGAAAGCTTACAGCCTTCAGGACAGAGCGTGTGTTTACAAGCTTTAAATTGCGGGGTTCCTGTTGCGATTACAGACACAGAAGGCTTCTGGGATAAAGACTCGTATATAGACAATGTAAATATTTTTTTAATTAAGGGACATTCAATGAGTGACTGGGCTAGGGTTTTTGAAGATTTATATTTTGATTTTAATAAATTGGATAAAATTTCTAAGCAAGCTAAAGCTACTGTTCTGGAAAGTTCTAATTATCAAAAATTTTGTGACACAATTTTTGATATAGTAACTAAAAAATAAAAATATTAAAGAATTAATGATTGTTATTATGGGAATGACAAAAACTACACAACACTATTTATGATTAATTTTAAATTAAGTAACAAAAATTTTTATGAAAGACATAATAAAGAATTATTTAAATTTATTAAGAATTCAAAAACTTTACAAGTTGTAAGCCATGAATCTAAGGATAAAATAGATATAAATAACTCAGATATTATTTATTCAAATGGAAACACAAAAGATTTCTTAAATAAATTAGAAAGCATTGATAAAAAGTATGAATATATCATAGTTTCTGATGTAGTTGAGACGTGTGATGATATCTATCACTTTTTTTTGAATTTATCATCTTTATTACTTTTAGATGGAAAATTAATAGTAAGTTCTATTAACCCTAAATGGACTATTTTTATAAGAATTCTAGAAAAATTAAATCTTAAGAATTCAAAAAACAAATATTCATATATCCATAAAAGTAAAATCAAGGGCATAGCTGAAGGTGCCGGTTTAGATTTTATTAACTCTTATACTCGTCAGTATTTTCCTTTCAAAATATTTGGTTTGGGAAATTTGTTAAATAAAGTTTTAGAATCTGTATTTTTCTTTATAAATTTTGGAATTAAGTCTTATATAATTTTTAGAAATAGTTCTAATGATCTTCTTAAATATAAAAAATCTATAATAATTCCAGCAAAAAATGAGGAGGGTAATTTAAGACCTCTAATAGATAGAATTCCAAAAAACTATCCATACGAAATAATAATATCTTGTGGTACTTCTGTAGACAACACTATTGAGGTAGCTCATAAATTAAAAAATGAAGAGAGTTTTTTTAATATTAAAGTTATTACACAATCAGGTAAAGGAAAAGCAAATGCAATTTGGGAGTCTTTTAAAGTTGTTGATGGTGATGTAATAGCTATTTTAGATGCTGATATAAGCGTTGAGCCCGAAACAATTGATGATTTTTTTAATATTATTGACTTAAACCATGCAGATTTTGTAAACGGAACAAGATTGATATATCCAATGGAAAAAGGTGCAATGAGGTTGATCAATCAATTTGGCAACAGATTATTTCAAAATTTAATTGGAAGAATAATTAAAAAACCGATTACTGATTCACTATGTGGCACAAAAGTTTTCAAAAAGGAACTAATTAATAAGATATATTGGTGGCAAAAAGAGTTTGGACTAAAGGATCCATTTTGTGATTTTGATTTAATTTTTTCCGCATCATATTTTTCCGAAAAAATAATTGAATATCCAGTACATTACAAATCTCGTGTTTATGGAAAAACACAAATATCACGATTCAGAGATGGATTTAAACTAATTAGGTATTTATTTGTTTCCTTTTTTATTTTTAATTCATCAAGAAATTAAAAATAATTATTGAGTTAACATTAAAAATATGAGTAATTTATTAAATTTCAAATCAACTCTTAAGCTTTTGAACAATATTGTATTTTTATTTTTATTATTCACTTTTTTGTTTGGAAGGTCATTTATGGGCTTGTATATATTAAATTTTCGTATTGGTGAATTATTAGTGGGGGTTTGTTTAATTTCTTCTATTCTTTTTTTATTAAACCATAAAGAAAATAAATTATTTTTATCTAAAGAATTATTAGTTACACAGGTGATAATATGGTTTTCTTTTTTACTTAGTTTATTTATTAATAGAGGGTCTTTATTTACAGAATATACATACAAATCAAGCTCATATATTTGGGCAATTTCAGCAATTTATTTAGGTATTATATTTTTTAAAAATTTTCAATTTGATAAAAAGCGAATTGCTATTCTTCAATTGGCGTTAGTCTATGTATACATTTTATCAACTGTAAACTATCCAGAATTTTTAATAAATTTCTTTTTAGAACATTCTGATAAATGGGACTTTAATAAAGCTTCTACAATTGGTATTGTTTTTATAATTACAATGCTTGTCAATAATTCAAAAATAACATCTAATAAATTAAATTCGGATTATTTTGTACTAATTAGCTTTTTATTTTTACCATTATTTTTATATAAGAGCAGAGGTGCCTTTATTGGTATATCCATTTTTGTAATTTCGCAAACTATAATTTATAGAAAAAAAATTTTTAAAAATGAATTTAGAACATATTTAGTTTTTTTCTTAGCAGTTGTTTTGGCACTGCTTTCCTCATATAGAGTATTGGACCAAAATATTGAAGAATTGGTTGAAGAAGAGCAACTTTTCAGTCTATTCTACTCCAGTCAGGCTGTTGAAAAACTAGCTGGACAAAAAGATACAAAAGTTGAAAATTTTATTTCATTTTACACTAGAGATGGAAGATTGTATTCAGTTGATGGAAACATAAATTGGAGAATGCAGATTTGGCAAGATGTTATTTTTGATTCAAATAAATTAGGTACGCAAATATTTGGAGTTGGCTATTCAGAAAAGATTCCAGCAATGAATAAGTTTGAAAGAGCAGGTCGAGATGGTTTAAACGAAAATGTTCATAATTTTTTGTTTAATATTTATGCAAGAGGTGGCGTTGTTCAAATCATTCTTTTCACAGTTTTTTATTTTTACTTGTACGTTTTAAATGGAAGGGAAAAGAATTATAACAATTTAATTTGGTTTGCTATTCCAATATTTATTATTTCATTTTTTGACACTTCAATGGAAAATGCCCATTTTCCATTTTTATTTTACTTTTTTACATCATATTTTTTAATATATAACAAAGATTTGTCTTGAAATAATTTTTTTATATAGATTGATATTTCAACAAACAATATGAAAATAATCAAAAGGTGAATTTCAATATAGTAAATATCCAAAATATATAAAATTGACAAAAATACTGAAATTAAATATGAAAATTTTAAATTCTTTATAAAGTCAAAAATGGACAAATGTTTACTATGAGTAAAAAAAACAAAATTTAAAACCTCATAAATAATGTAAATTAAAACAAAGTTATTTAGATATTTTCCGTAAATATTTATATACAAAACAGTTAGAGCTAATTGATTGAAAATTGTAAACAATAATAACTTTTTTTCTGAACCAACATAAAGTTTTTCCAGATAAGACGGGTAATACAAGCTTCTAAATGTTGATGCAAGTATGCTAGTAAATATAATTTTAAATATTCCGTTCTCGTAATCATTTGTAATAAATAAAGATAAAGAGTCATTTTTAAGCAAAATAAGAGAAAAAACTATTAAGCAAGAAATTATTAAACTGTTAATTTCTGTAATGCGGGTAAAAATTGAGTAATTATTTTTTCTTTCATAAATATTCTTTGAAATTAAAGGTGGTAATAAACTGGAAATGGAATCTACAGCGGGTCTTAGATTGTTGATAATTAAGATAGCTAATGAAAAATGTGAAATTTCTATATTTTCTGAAAAATTAACGCTAACTAAAAATAATAAATTAACAAAAGAGACATAAAGTGTTTTATCTAAAAATGCAAAAATACTATATTTGAATTCTTTTGTATTGTTTACATTTTCATATAGTTTGAAAGATTTAAGAATTTTTAAATTTGTTATTAATTTAATTAAGAATATTGATCTTAAAATAAGGTTAGCTAAGAGTAAGTAATATACACTCAGATTATTAAGCAATATAAAATAAAAAAATATTAGTCTAAAAAATTTATTAAAAATAAATTCGAAAACATCAAAATGGTTTGTTTTCTTTTCTGATATTGAAAATGAATACAAAATACTAATCAATGATTCGGTTAAACTCGTAAAACTAATTATTGTAAAAAGAATGTATAAATTTTCAGCGTTAAATTTATCAAAATAATTTATTAAATTTAAAAAATATAAAACAATAGGAAAGATAATTGAAAAAATTATAATCTTCTTTATAAAATTATTTAAATATCTATGTTTATCTTCCTTGTTGTAATTTGGGAAATATTTTTCAATATTTTGTGCATATGATAACTGGCCGAATACTGAAAAAATATATATTATTGAATTTGCGACTCCCCAAACTGCAAATTGATATACATCAAGAAGATTTAAAATCAAAAATAATGTGACAATTTGAAATATTATGCCTGAAAAGGAAGTAAATATTCTTATTGATGCATTTTTTTGTAACATTTTGTTTAAATTATGTTTGTTAATTTATAATAGCTAAGATATATGAAAACTTTTAAATATTACATTTTTAAAATAATTTTATTTCTTAAAAGATTTTCTTTTATTCTTCAATTAAATTTTAAATACTTAAAATCTTCTTTCAATTGGCTTATAAAATCCAAGGAACATACATCTTTTTCACTTTATTTATCTGAAAATAATGAAAAAATGTTAACAACCCAACTTTCATACGATTTAAATATTGAGTATCACGAAATAGAAAATATTATTAACCAAAGTAAACAAACTAATTTTAGTTTACATAGTAAGGTTAGAAATTTAAAAATGTCTGATGTTGATTTCAAATCCAAATTTGATTATCGGCTAATTTGTTTAATAATCGTGTTGAAGAAAAATATACTCAACGTTGTTGAATTAGGATTTAATCAGGGCAGGATTCCATTTTTGTTGGAAAAATTTAAATCAACTCATGTCTTTAACTTTAATTATATTGGTATTGACTATAACAATAGAAAAGGCGCTTTAGTTAATAAAAATAATGAGGATATTAATTTAATTTTTGGAAAAGTTGAAGACCATTTACAAAACTTAAATGCAGTATTAGAAAAAGAGTCTCTTTTGATCTCCACAACGCATACTCTCGAAAGTGAAAAGTATATTTTTAACTATTTAAATAATGAAAGCATCTTTCCTGATTATATTATTTCTGATAATGTTGACGAAAAGTCCTCTTTTGCAAATTTTATTAATTCTTCAGAAAGATATAAACTATTTATTTATTGCTTTGAAGATGCAAGTGGATTTCTTGATAACTTATATGTTGGCTTAGCTGTTAAGCGCTAACCCAAACCGCTTCTTTTGGTTAGAGTATTAAAAAAATGTGTATTAGTTGATATATTTACTATATTTTCATGAAATTCAAGATTTGACAACCAGGGATAACGTTGTATTTGATTTGCTTTATGATTAAAAAGCGTACCTGGTTCACCGAAACATACAGCTTCAAAATTTTTTAAAAGAAAATTTACTTGGTAATTTCTAACATATCTTTTCATTCCAAAAGGAATAGCAAAACATTTTGCATTTATTCCTAAATTTTTTAAGAATTTCATGTTGATTTCAATTTCTTCTACAAACTCAACTTTATTTAACTGAGAAAGAGTCCTGTGGGTATGTGTATGAGAACCAATTTCATGACCATATTTGATTATCGTATTTAGATCTTCTGATGTAATTAATTCTTCTTCTCCAGTTGAGTTAATATTTTTATAAAATCTATTTAAATTTGGATTTTCTTCGAAAAAAATTGTATTTAAAAAGAATGTAGATTTTACATTTTCGTTTTCAAATAAATTCATTAGTTCAGTCCAGCTTCGAAATCCGTCATCAAAAGTCAATGCAATTAACTTTTTATCATTTTCAAGATTCTTGTTGAAATAGTCTATATTGCAAAATTCATATCCAGAGTATTTAAAAAATTTAATTATTAACTTTATATCTTTTATTTCTCTCTCTTTCACATCATGAAAATATATTGAAATTTTATTTGGAAGATTTTTTTTAAATAATATTGTATTTATTTTTCTAATAATTTTTTGGATATATTTTTTAATCTTTATCATCATCTAAATTGGTAGTTTATTTCTTCTTACACAATCTGCATAATACTTTTGTTCTTTATGAAATTTAGTAGAAATATTATTTTGAGTGTTAAGTACATAAAGTGGTTCTTTTAAAATACCTATATTTAATTTTTTTTCATAAAGATCACGGAATAGCTTATAATCTTGAGCATAAATAAATCTTTCATTGTATTTATTTACTTTTAATAATGCATTTTTTTTAATCAACAAACTTCCATGAATATAGGGATTTTTAAATTTTAAAGTTAATCCCTTTGGAGGGTAAATTGAAAATTTTGGCTTAATTTTAGACGAGTTTTTTATAATTGTCCTTGTTGTGCATCCTGAAAATGTTGTATTTTTTAAAAAACTAAGTTGTTTTGAAAATCTAAATGGCAAACTAAAATCATCTGCATCTTGTCTTGCTATAAATTCTCCATTGGACGATTCTATTAATTTGTTTAAAGATTTAGTCAGCCCAATGTTTTCAGAGTTTTTAAATATTCGTATGTTGTTAAATTTATTTTCTAAATCAAGAAGAATATTTAGTGTATTATCAGTTGACGCATCATCAATAATTAGAAATTCAAAATTTTTATAGTCTTGATTTAGAATGCTTTCAATAGCGTGCTTTACTTCATCTTCGTTATTAAAGACGCTCATAATTACAGAAATCATATTACCTACTAAAGTATTTTTTTAAACCAACAATTAAATTTCCTTTAAGTTTAATTGGGTATTTCAAAAATTTTATTGTACTAAAGTAAATCTGTTTCTTATATTTAATGAGTTTTACATTTACATCAACAATTAAAAAATCATCTTTTTTTTGATTCGAAGAAAAAATGAAATCAAACCAATATGTTTCATTAATTTTTTTATTTTCTAAAGTAGTTTTCTCTAAAGTGTTTAGATAATTTTTTAAGAGCTTTTCGTCGATATCTTTATATTCATTAATAAATAGAACAGGTAAATCTTCGAGGTAATCAAATGTCCTGTGGTACTTTACTACGGGAATACTTCCTACTTGCAATGTCTCCCAAATTCTATGGGTGTCAAGTCCATTACCCCACGGACATAAAACAAATAAATATCTGTTTAAATTCCTTAGGTATTTTTGTTTATCGTCTGAGTATCTATCTACGATTGCCCATTTTTTATTTTCAAATAGTTCATAAATATTTAACCGCTCTTTTTTATTAGTGTTTGCATTAAAATTTAAATATAGTTTAAATTCTTTTTCCAAATTATTATTAACAAAATTATCTAAGTCAGATTTAATTATATTTTTTGAAGAAAAATTATTTCCAAGACCAAGTGGAATTGAATATAAATTTTTATCTGAATAATTTATATTTACTCCATACCAATTATTTATGCAATTTGGTTTCTTTAAAAAAATATTTTTGTCAATTTGTATATCAGATTGATGTGTAACCAGGTTTACCTTTGGAACCTCAGGTATTTTTTTCAATGTATCAAATAAATAATTTAAATAACTTGTATGACAAAAAATATATGCACCTTCAAATAACTTCAATTTTTTATTTAAATAGGTTATTTTATTATTATCTGAACTAACTATTAAAAAATCATCATTGTTTAGAATATCAAATTGGTTTTTTTCTACATCTTCAGCAAAAACTACATCACATTTTCTTGCAATTTGATAACTTGTAAGCATAAATATATTTTATTAGTGAAAAATAGAGTTAGTAAAGTTTTTTATTCGAATCTAATATCCGTGATATGAATATAAAAATTAATAAATATAAGTTTAAAATGAATCTGATTGGAGACTCAAGTTCCATTGTCCTCCAAACAGAAATATAAAGTAATAAAATCAATCCAATATTTGTTGTGATAATGAAAAAGTAATAGTTTAACTCAAAATTATTTTTCTTAAAATTAAATAAGAAAATGGCAAAAGCTAAAAATAAAACAAGAGTCAAAGGCTTATCTTTATACAAATTTTTAAAAATATATAATATATTTTCAATCCTTAGATCTCTAAAAAGTAGTAAATCGAAAAAAGTATCTTGAATATCTATCTGTCTAATATGGTGATCTTGCTCAAGATTTTTGAGACTGGTCATATACAGTAGTGTTTTGAGAAAATATCCAAAAGCAAGAATTATAGAATATTTACGATAACTTTTTTTCAGAAAAAATATTGGTATCGAAACGAGTATTAACGAAATGTAAAATTGTTTACTAAAAACCAAAATTCCTAAAAAAAAGAAACTTAGAAATTTATTCTTTTCATTGAAAATAGAAAATAAAAGAGTTGCAAATAGATAGTTCAAAATACCTTCTGACATTAATGAGTCAATCATCAAAAAATTTAGCCACTCGCTATTTAAAGTTAAACTAATATATAAAAATAAAGACAATATTCTTACCTTTAAGTCATTTGAAGCCTCAAAAATTAATAATAAAGATAAGAAAAACAGTACATTTGTTGTATTTTGAAAGTATTCAAATTCAGTTATTTGATAGTTTAAAAAGTGTAAAACTGAATGAAAATATGAACTAAATTGTGAATACCCAGTAAATATATTGTTTTCCAAAGAATATAAGTATCCTTTATTTGAAATAAGTTTTGAAAATTCAATGTAATACCAAACATCAACCTCAATGTTTTGATTAATTTTAAATTTTTCAATAAATTGATTATTGAATATTCTCAGTAAGCCGAATGAAATTAAGGTTGAGATTATATTAATGTAGTTATTCTTTTTATAAAAAAATAATATTATCCAAATAATTAAATTTAAATAAATCACGATCTCAAATTTCAAATTTGTTGAAAATAAAATATTAAATAATTCAAGCAAAAAGAAACTCAACAAAAAAATGCATATTCCTAGAGAATATGAATCTAAATTCAAACTTTTTTTAACATTTTTACCAACAAAATAAAGGAACAAAAAAAATAAAATTGTTGAAATTAAATTAAATAAATTAAAGTTTTTAAAAATAGAACTAAATGAATTAATAAAATTATAAAAAAAATTAAAAAAAATAGGTCCAAACAATAATAAATATTTATATTTATTTAGAAAATTTTTTATGTAATTTATGTTTATCAACATTTTTACTTTATTTATTTATTTTTATCAATTCCTATTTTTAAGGTAAGCTTATTACTAATATTTCACCATTTTGTGTAGAAATTAATAATTCATCCTTATCTTCATCATAAATTCTTAAAGATGTGATATTTTTATTTAAATTTTCTATTTCGAAAATGGATAAATTTCGAGTTATAAGATCAATTGAGAATAATTCTCCAGTTAAATACTCTGCAACAAAAATTTGCTGAGAATAATTTGAATTTAAATTTTCAAAAATATCCCCTCCAATTATTGCAGCTCTGTAAATTTCTTCATTTGGATTGTGGGCATATTGAAAAACAGGTTTTTCGTAATTATCTTCAAAATAAACATCAATGTTATTTTTATTAGAATTTTGCCAGTATGTTATTTCTAGTTCATAATTTTTAATATTATCTATGTCTTTTGATTTATCGAGTCCTTCATAGACAGGCCATCCAAAATTTAAAGTTTTGTCTGAAAGCTTAGAAATATTCAATTCTTCATTAATGCTAAGTCCAACATCTGCAATTATTAAGTAATTTTTATATTCAAAAAATTGCCATGAATTTCTTAGTCCCATTGCAACAATATTATCCAAATTTTTTAATTCATTATTTTTAGATATTGAAGGTGTTGAAATTTTTATCTCACTTTGTAGAAGTAATATTTTTCCATAAGGCTTAGTCGTGTCTAGTGGATCTGGGTTCAATCTTGATTCAGCACTTGATTCATAAAAATCTCCAACTCCTAATAAAAATCCTTCATAAAAATCAGACCAAACTAAGTGCCCTCCAAAATGATTTCTTTGAATCGACACATCATCAACTCTATAGATTATATTGGAAGAAAGAATATTAAAATTTTCATCAATTTCAATTTTTTCTACATATAGTGAATATATATCAATTGCTTTTACGTAAGAAATTAAAATGTACGCTTCAGATGGATGAAATACTAGTCCTCTCAATCCTCCCATTTCATTGGATGGATCTAGTTTGTCAGAGAAGTCAAAAATTTGATCATTTGTTAAGTTTGATTTATTATGTTTGAAAACTTGACCATTATTTAAAATAAAATAAAACTCTTCATTATGCTGAACAATATTATTTACCTGGTCATCAAAATTAATTATTGATTCAAAATTTGTTCCAGTAACACAATCGATTGTATTTTGAAAATAGCCTTTAAAAGGTTTGCAGCCTTCCAGTGTAATTAATTCAGTATCAACATCTTCTGTAGTTGTGACTAATGTTTTATTTGTATTATCAATTTCAACTTCAGGATCTATTGTTATATTTGATGAGTTGCAAAACGTAATCAACGAAATAAATGAAGTAAATAATATAAGATTTAATAATTTGTATATTTTAGTTTTTGACCATTTTTCTTGCATAGTAAATTAATAATAACAATATTATGATTAACTTCTCACTCCCAATTAATGAAACATTGTTTGTATATTCAATGAAATCATTATTTTCTACTGGTAAATTAATTGATTTTAAAATCATATAAACATCGTCTTTTCCTAAAATAAAAAATAACAATTTAAAAATTATTACCCCAACAAAACTTGTTGTGAAAATAATTAAGTAACTCTCAAAATTTACAATTGATTCAAATACGCCAATAACAAATTTAGGTTGTGAATACCTTGTCATCTTTCCAAAAGAATTTTGAATTAAATCATTTGAAAGTTGAACATTTTGTGTTGTCTCAAAAAACATTGTTGCCAAACAAGAAAATATTGAAAAATAAATTAAATAGTAATTAGTAATTTTATTTTTAGTAATTAACGGTAATGCAAAAACGTAACATAAAGGAATTAAAGAGTAAATATATCTAAACCCATAAGAAGATGCTGTAGATTGCCAAATGTGAACTATAAATAAATTTTGAGCAAATATAATTAAAAAAATGGCATCAGCAAAATTTTTCTTTAAAATAAAATTGAAAAAAACATAAATTGATATAAATAATATCGGCGACACCCAAAGTAGGCCAAATTCAAATGAAAAATAAACAATTAATACAGTTTTTAAATATGACAAAATAAAACTAAAAATAGATAATTCAGTTTTAGAGTTTAATATTTTTAAATTTGAGTTGTAAATTTCTCGTGGATCAACTATAAATTCACCATATAAATTTATTAAAATATACACATAAACTGCAAAGGTCAAAATTGCAGATAGTAAAAAGAATTTATTTTTTAATAAAGTTTTATTGTAATTTCTGTACTTGAGACTAATTAAAAGAGGTATAAGCAAAATGTAATAGTTGCTCATTCTAATAAGCAAACCTAAACCTAATAATATTGGCAGCATTATTGTGTAAATTTGAGAAGTATTTTGTTCTGTATAAAACTTTAAAGAAATATAGATTATCAAACTGTTAATAAACACCTCTGGTACATGAGTCATGCTGTATCTTTCAAAAGCAAAATAAACCAATCCTGATCCAAAATAGGTAAGAAGTAAAAAATAATTATTAACTCTTTGTCCAATTAGTAGTAGAGACTTTTGTATTAAAAAGTATGCTGAAAAAAAGTAAACTACATTTCCTAATGAATATATAAAAATTTTGAAGTTCATTAATTGGTTTAAGTCTTGAAGATTATTAGATAAAACTTTTCCTATATACATAAATGGTGACAATAAGATACCAGATCCAACAAAACCAATAGGAACAATCTTATTATTTTTCTCAAATCTTAAATTTCCACTACCGGGTGGTTGATTCTTGTAATTGAAGTCAAAATCTAGTGCAATTGTTTCTGCATGAGACCAATAAGAATAATCATCACTACAACAGGTGATTTCATTTTGAAATCTATAATCAATTCTTAAAAAAAATAAAAATATAACTGTAAGGAAAAGAATTATTTTAAATTTCTTCATTCTTGCTTTATTATATAGGATAATATTTTATGCAAAAAAAATTATTGATAGGTGTTTTAGCATATAATGTTGAAAATTTCATACATGATGTTATTAACGATCTTTTAGATTTAAATTATCCAATTCTTATTATCAATGATGGGAGTAATGATAAAACGATAGAAAAGCTTAAACTTTTTGAAAATAATAAAAAAATAATAATCTTAGAAAACCAAAAAAATATTGGAGCAGGAGCTTCTTTAAGAAAACTTTTTGAATATGCTTATCAAAATAATTATGACTTTTTGGTAAAAGTTGATGGGGACGGACAATTTAAAATTTCTGATGTTAAAAATTTAATTGATAAGTATTTATTTAATGATTTTAAATTTATTAAGTCAAACAGATTTTGGCAGAACGGCATAGAGGGAGAGATTCCAAAAAAAAGATTTTTTGGAAACCTTTTAGCTACATTTTTAATGCAGTTTACAATAGGTTCTAACAAGCTATATGACCCTTTAAATGGATTATTTGGTGTAAGTGTTGATATTTATAATAATTTAAATGTAAAATATTATCCAAAGAGATATGGATACCCATTTTTTATTACATTAGCTAGTGTAATTAATGGGTATAAAACATATCAAATTAACAATACGGTAATTTATTCTGATCAGAATAGTAGCTTAAATTCCATTAAAGTTTTTTTTACAATTATAAAATTATGTATAATTTTTTATTTTTATAAAATAAAATTAAAGAGATTTAATGGAAAGTTTCAAAGAAGTGCTTTTTTAGATAGTTTATTTATATTTAACTTTTTCATTTCTTCGGTATTGTTTTTCTCTTTGGTAATATCGATTATTTATGGCAGATTTAATATATTAACTCAAGCTACGAATTTATACTTATTTACTTTTTGGATGTTGATTACATTCTTTAGTTTATTTTTATCAATAAAGGAGGAAAATATATTAAGGGAAAATCAAATAACAAATGAAAATCTAATCAGTTAAAAAACAACATTACTTTTAAAAAAAAAGAAACTATTAATTTGCATATTTTATAAAAATTTTTTTCTATTTTACAAATAATTAATTTTAAAAAATTTTTAAATATCTATTGATATCGTGGTTATTTTATACTTGAAATATCTTGAAATATTTAAAATTTTAGTGTCAAAATTTTGTAAATAAAAATTAACTAATCGATCATTATGAGTTGACGTAATTATTTTGCTATAATTTTTTATTTTTAATTCATTTAAAACTTTGTTTAATAACTCCCTACCTATTGATTTACTTCTAAATTTTGAATCAACAATAAATAAGTAAATTTCGGGCGTATTTTGATGTTTTTTTGAAATGTTATTAAATAAATTATATAAAAAATTAATTGAAATATTTAATAAAAATAAGATTTTGTTGTAAGTAGTTTTTGCTTTGAAAAGTAAGCCCAAAACTTTAATTATATTTAATTTATTTTTAAAATTATTGACAATTAAGATGGCACCTATATTTTCTTTATTTGATTTAACAACATAACCAAAACTATTAGGATTGTTTAAAACATTAATGTATAGATGATTTAGATAATTTTTACCTAAATTTCGCGATATCGAATATTCAAGATTTTCCAAATGAAAATTACTAAGTAAATATGCAGTTTCTAAGTTATTTTCAATTTTTTTATATTTAATATCTTCAATCATAATTTATTTTGAAAAAAATATTTTATACTTTTTATTATAAAATCTACTTCATTTTTTTTAAGAGCTGGACTTGAAGGAATGCACAATGTTTTATTTGATATATCCTCAGTTATTGAAAGTTGAGGTTTTTTTATTTTTTTTTCAACAGGTTGTTTATGTAATGGGTAGAAAGAATTTCTTGTTTCAATTTTAAGATTATTTAAATGTTTTTTTAATCCTATTCTCTCTTTGTAGTTTTTAAGCTTTAAAACAGTTAACCAATTAGAACTATCAACTTCTTTTAAATTTTTTTGGAAACAGACATAGTCTCTTAATTTTTCTTTGTAATATTCATGTTGCTCTTTTCTAATTAGTAATTTGTTATTAATTTCACTTAGCTGAGACATTCCTAAAGCTGCAGATAGGGCAGTCATTCTGTAGTTATATCCAATTTCATCATGTACATATTCTTCTCTTCCAGCTAAACCCTGACTTCTTAATTTTCTAACCTTTTCATAAATAAATTTTTTGTTTGTTGAAACCATGCCTCCTTCACCTGTAGTTATTATTTTATTTGGAAAAAAGCTAAATATTGATACATCTTTTAGTGCACCGCTACTTTTGTCAAGATACTTGGAACCTAAAGATTCAGCCGCATCATGTATTAAAGAAATGTTATATTCTTTAGCAACTTGATTAATTTCTTTTATATTTGGAATTCCACCATATAAATGTACAGGCATTATGGCTTTTGTTTTATTTGTAATAGAACTTTTGATTAAATTGTGATCCAACTGCCAAGTTTCAGGATCTATGTCTACATAAATTGGTTTTGCTCCAACGTACTTTACTGAATTTGATGTAGCAATATAGCTAAAAGATGGCATTATTACTTCATCGTCTTGTTTTAAATTGAGTGCTAGTAAAGCTAAATGCAATGCTGAAGTTCCACTACTACAGACTGATACATATTTGACATCTAAAAATTTTGCTAGAGCTTCTTCAAAATCTGAAACTATAATATTATTTCCAGAAATCATTTTTTTTTGAATTACTTTTTCGACTGACTTAACATCTTTATTTGATATTATCGGTTCATAAAAATTTATCATTAGCTTATATTAATCCTTAAAAGTAAAATAGCTTTAATATTCTTATATCGAGGAAAAAAGATTAATCATTACTTTTAATTATCCGCCTACAATAGGTGGTATTGAAACATATTCTTATGAGTTAGTAAAGAATTTTTCAAATAACGTTCATTTTGATTTTGTTATAAACAATAAAGTATTTAAATCTCAAATTTCTAGATATTTAAACTTAGTTTTTTTTGAAATTTCAACAATTTTTAAAATTGTTTTTAAAAAATATAAAACTATTCAAATAACAAATTTTAATTTATTTCCAATTTTAAAAATATATTCAATTTTTCACAAAAATACTTCATTTTTAATAAATATTTGGGGTCTTGAACTTGTTTACAGTAAGAAAAAAGGAATTCTTCCGGCTATACATAAACTTTTTTTCAATTCAAAATATTTAATTAATTCAGAAAAATTTAATTTTCTTGTATCAACTGAAGCATCGAAAGATTTAATGACGAAAAACGGATTTAATAATGAAAAAATTTATAAAATTCCATTAGGCGTAGACAATATAGACGTTTTAAAAGTTTCTGAGCAGATAATGGCTAAAGACAATTATTTCTTATTTGTTGGCCGAATAGTAGAAAGAAAAGGTTTGTCTTGGTTTGTATTAAATGTATTGCCGTTATTTAAAAATATGAAACTAAAAGTTGTAGGGCCAATTGTCGATAAAGAAGAATTTAAAAAAATTACCAATAATGATCAAGTTGAGTACCTAGGCACTGTTGATAATAAAAAGTTGAATGATCTTCGATTAAAATCTAAATTATGTATAGTGCCTAATATTCTCCTTAACAATTTAAACGATTTTGAAGCATTCTGTTTTGTAACCATTGAAAGCATTGCAGGAGGCAGTATGGTGTTGGCATCAGAATATCAGGGAATAAAAGATGCACTATTTAATGGTCAGATAGGGTTTTTAGCTAAGCCTTCAGATACAAGTGATTGGGTTAACAAAATAAATAAAATTTTAAAATTCGACGAACAAAATGTTAGAGATAAATTAACAGCTGATATGAAGTTTATAAATAAAAATTTGAATTGGAAGGGGTTATTTTTGAAAACTCAAGATTTACATAGGAAAATTAATTGATTTTAAAATTCATTGAAAAAATTTTTTTTAAATTTGATTTTGTTTTAGATAAGTATAAAAGTTTGAATCTTTTAATCTCTTTAGTTTCATTGGGTTATTTATTTAATGAGATTAAAGACTTCAATATAGATTTTCATAAAAATTATATTTATATTTCTTTAATTTATATATTTGGACAATTTTTTTATGCTTATAGTTGGAAAACTTTATTAGAGCATAATTTAAAGACTGTTCAGACTAATCAAATCTCAACTTGGCTTTTATCAATCATTGGTAGATACACTCCATTTAAAGTAGGAATACCACTATTAAGAAAAACAAATAAGGATAATGATTTAGAATTTAAAATATTATTTAGGTTTATCATTACTGAACAATTAATATCAATTTTTATATCACTTTATTTTGGTATTTTGTTGCTTTTTAACAAAAATAATTATTTTCAAATAATCTTATTACTATTTTTTTTCTTATTTTTCTATTTGAAAAAACTATCTTATGTTAATATTTATTTTTTTTCACAACTTATTGTTTACTTATTTATTTTTGCCTTAATTTTTGAACTTACAAATATTTACAATTTTTATCTTCCTATGATTTATATATTTTCTAGCGGTTTGTCCTTGTTTTTTATAGGTTCACCTGCAGGTTTAGGAATAAGAGAATTAATATTTTTTAATGCTTTGAATTTTGCTAATCTTGATCCTTCTTTATTTCAAATTGCAATTTATATAAGAATATTAACTACTTTTTCAGACCTATCTATTGTTTCATTAGTTAAGTTGTATAAATATTTAAAATCATGACAGATACTTTGATTGCTTAGTAAATAAATTAAATAAATTTGTTAATATAAGGTTCATGAATAAGGTAATTAATTGTTTTGTTAACAATAAAAAATTTTTCATATTTTTATTTCCCATACCTCTTTTAATAAATTTAATTTTGAATTTATTAAACGCAGAATTTTTTTTTGGTTTTCAAAACACTTCTCTTAATCAAGAAGTAATTAGCCTTTTCTTATCAGCCTTACTTTTTTTATTTTATATTCAATTTGGTAAATTATTAAAACTTGTTTTTAAAACAAAATATATAGTTACTTCAATCTCAATTTTTTGGATTTTAATTTTTGCTATAGATAACTTATTTATTTTTTTAACTAAATTAATAACTTTTCAAAATTATATATATTTATGTTTTTTTATTTTTTTAATATTATTTACTTATAAATTTTCACAATACAGGCATATATTAATTACATCTTCTATAGTGATTTTTTTAAGATTAATTTTTAATTTATTGAATTCAAAATTTAGTAATTTAAATGTTAATTTTAATTCTTTATTTACTTCTGATGAGCAAAGGTTATGGTACCCAGCAATTGAATCAATATATAACTTTAACTATTTTGAAATATTAACTAACAATCCTTATCCAGGCTATGGCTTGTTAACACCCTACATTGGAGCATTTAATAATCTTATATTGACAGGAAATGTAAATTTTGAATATTTTTTGGCAATAAACTACTTGTATATATTTTTATTTTTTTATTTTATTTATGAAATTTCAGAAAGAAATACAACATTAATTTTTGTTAGTTCAATTTTTATAACAATACTTTTATCAAGTCATTGGTTTACCTATGTTTTTTTTGGTTCCTTGTTAAGTGAAGGAATTTCTAGTTTTTGTTTTGGAGTAATTTTTACTGAAATAGCGAACAAAAAAACATCATTTCTAAACAAAAATATAGATATTCTTGTCTTGATTTCTTTTGGTTTTTTATATTATTCGCGACAATTTATTTCTACTTTAGTGTTAATTTATTTGCTCTATAAAACTTTAACAGTAAAAAATAATTTATATCTTGTTGGATTTTTTCCAGTGATTTTAAAATTTTTACAAACTAAATTTTTGCCAAATAATTATTTTGATCCTTACGTAAGTGTCGATCTATTTTCTAATTGGTATCTAAATTTTTATAATATTTATAAATTCTTCGTACAATTTTTTATCGACAAGCCAGTTACATATTTGTATTTATATTTTCTATTATTAATTTTTTTATTACGATCACAACAAATAAAATACTTTGATTTTCATTTTATAAATTTTTTAAATTTTATATTAGTAATTTTATTAATGATATTTTTCTGGCACAAATCAGATGTTCAATCTAGTTATAGATATTTTTTGAACACTTTTTATTTAATGTTATATCCATTATGCTCAATGATTGACTCACAAATAAATTCAACTAATAATAAAAATTGATAATTTAATTTTTTCTTTTTAACACAATTCAGTAAAAATATATATTTTTTAAAAGTTAGCAATCATAAGTTGAAGAAAAAAACAAAAAAATTGAAGTTATATTTCTGAATAACCCTTGTGGGCGCTACAGGATTTGAACCTGTGACTTCTTCCTTGTAAGGGAAGCGCTCTGCCGGACTGAGCTAAGCGCCCTGAATTTTCAATTATATTTATATTTTATTTTTATAGTATATTTTTTTAACTACAACCTAAGGAGTTGCCACAATTTAAGCATTTATAGCAAGAACCGTTTCTAACTGTAATGTGTCCACAATCATCACATGCAGGAGCATCTCCCATCATGTCACTGAGAACTTCTTGAACAGTATCAACTGAGTTTGTAGCTGTTTGTG
>Ga0181580_10000443_pt1 | contig 30501 bp, 27 predicted proteins | sample 071ome_23_FD_132413 | JGI IMG/M metagenome (GOLD analysis project Ga0181580, IMG submission 132413) | Coastal salt marsh microbial communities from the Groves Creek Marsh, Skidaway Island, Georgia - 071403BT metaG (megahit assembly) | ecosystem: Environmental > Aquatic > Marine > Intertidal... | reverse complement strand
ATTCATGGGACCCTAATGATAAATAGATTAAAAATGCAAGAGATAGGTAATTACGACGAAAGATTCTATTATGCACAAGACTATAAATTAATAAGTGATTTAGTCTCAAAAAATTTAAAATTTAAAAGATTGAATTCTATTTTGTATACCTTAAATATGGAAAATAACATTTCTAAAAAATTTAAAAACGAACAAAAATATTTTTCTGACTGTGTCAAAAATAATAAAGTTCCAAAAGGTGTTAATTAATTAGTTTTTGATTTAATAATTAATTCAATTAATTCATTAATAGAAGTTTGAGCACTCCACCCAAACTCATTTTTTACTTTAGTTATATCGGCAACTCTTTCAATTGGATCTCCATCTCTTAATAAACTTTTATTAATTCTCACAAATTTTTTCCACTCTAATTCATAATGTGAAAAAATTATTCTTATTAATTCTTCGATTGATGTGCTTTTCCCAGAACCAATATTATAAGAAAAGGAACTACCTTCATTTGTAATTCTATAAATACAGTCAACAGTATCTTTTGCATAACTCCAGTCTCTTTTAAGGCTTAAACTACCAACTTCTAGAAAATCTGTATTCTTCCTTTTTATCTCAATAGCTGCATCAATTATTTTTGCTAAAAGAAACTCTTTGTCTCGAAATTGAGATTCATGATTAAATAAAATACCAGAAAATATTGGCCATTCAAATTTTAAGGATAATTGTTCAGCTTTATTATGGTTATCTAGTTTAGCCTTTGCATAAGGTGAATTTGGATAAAAATTAGAATTTTCGCTAAGGTGATTTTTTGAATTTGCAAATATTTCAGAAGATGAAGCTTGGAAAAATCTGCAAAAGTTATTGTTATTAATCAAACTATTAGTTAAATTATTAAAAATGTTTGTTATCTCATACGCAATTTTTGGATTAATAACAGATTGATTTACTGAACTTGGACCTGACAAATTATATAAAACAGAAGGATTTAAATCAGAAATTAACTTGTCCACTACCTCATAATTGTTTAAATCTAGATTAACAATTCTCAAGTTAATTTCTTGAGGAGTTTCAATACTAGCTAAATGGTTGAAAAATTTTTTATTAACTTTATTCCTCGAAATACCGTAAATTATACTTTCAGGTTCTTTTTCAGCAATCAGCTTTGATAAAAAAACTCCATCTTGACCAGTTATTCCAGTAATTAAAATATTTTTCATGACTGTATTCTAAATCAGATAATAGCATAAGATAATATGAATAAACTTACTAACAAATTATGAAAATTTATCTAAGTAATCTTAATGAATCGTGGGTTGTAGATAGATTAAGAAAAGATTGGTATAAAGAAAATCCAGACATTTCTACTTACAATATTAAACATTCAGATATTATATGGATTATTTCTCCATGGGTTTGGAAAAAAATTTCAAAAAGGAATCTTCTTAATAAAAAAGTAATATGTTCTATATATCATATTGACTTTGATAAATTTGATGAATTACAAAAAAAAGAATTTTACAAAAGAGACAAATATGTAGATTTGTATCATGTAATTTCAGATCATACAAAAAATCAGTTAGAAAAATTGACTCAAAAAAAAATAATTTCTATACCTTTTTGGGTTGATGAAACAATTTTTTATGAAATAAATGATAAACAAGCCATAAGAGATAAATATGGCATTGAAGGAAATAAATATTTAATTGGAAGTTTTCAAAGAGATACTGAAGGATCTGACTTAAAGTCACCGAAGTTGATAAAGGGACCAGATATATTTTTTGAAATAGTTAAACAAATACATTCAGTCAACAAAAATATGGAAATAATATTAAGTGGAAAAAGAAGAAATTATCTTATTGATAAACTTGAAGAATTTAAAATACCGTATAAGTATTTTGAAATGATACAAATTCATGAAGTCAATGAACTTTACAACATCCTAGATTTGTATATAGTTTCAGCTAGAGTGGAAGGTGGCCCACAAGCAATAATGGAATGTGCTGTAAACAAAACTCCTATAGTTTCAACAGATGTTGGGATCGCCCCACAGATTTTAAAACAATCTTCAATTTTTAAGGATGCAGAGACTTTTAAGAATGCAAAACCAGATACAAATTATGCTTATAAAAAAGCTAGTCAATATGTAATTCCGAATGGAATGAAAATGTATATAAAAATGTTTATGGACGTTTATGAAAATTAGTATTGGTTCAAGAATTATAGATGGCCCTTGGGGTGGTGGAAATCTGTTTGTTAAAAATATGTCTAATTACTTAACAAATCTTGGCCACACGGTAGTTTATGATTTGTCAGATTCAGATATTGATTTAATACTACTAACTGACCCAAGAAGCAGAAAAGAATCATCTTCGACTTTTAATCACATAGATATTCAAAAATATAAAAAGTTTGTAAATCGAGATGTTGTTGTTGTCCAAAGAATTAATGAATGCGATGAAAGAAAAGGGACTAATTTTATCAATAATTTTTATCTAGAAGCAAGTAATTGTGCTGATCATGTTGTTTTTGTTAGTTCTTGGCTAAGAGATATTTATTTAAAACTGGGTCTAAGCAAGAATAAATCATCTGTTATATTAGCTGGTGCTAACAAGACTATATTTAATCAAGAAAATTCTAATTATTGGAATAAAAATGAACCTATTAAATTAGTCACTCACCATTGGAGTAATCATATAAATAAAGGTTTCAAGTTATATGATCGTTTAGACAAATTGTTAAATAATAAACCATGGATAGATAAACTAGAGTTTACATATATAGGAAATTTTAATGAAGATTTCCAATTTTTAAACAGCACAATTTTGCCACCACTTGCAGGCGAAGAACTAGCTAATGAGTTGAAAAAACATCATATTTATGTAACAGCTTCTATAAATGAACCTTCAGGGAATCACCATATTGAAGCCGCACAGTGTGGTTTACCTATTTTATATCTTAACAGTGGAGGGATACCAGAATATTGTCAAAATTACGGTATAGCATTTGATGAAGATTTCGAATACAGGCTTGAGGAACTAATACAAGAATACGACAACTTTAAAGCAAAAATAAAAAACTATAAACTAAATTCTGAGATAATGTGTGACAACTTCTATGCTCTTTTTCTAAATCTTTTGAAAAAACACCATGAGGACAGAGAACAAATTAGAGTAAGCTTGAGAGGTAATTTTTTTATATTTAAAAATAAATTTTTGAAATTATTTAGAGACACCATTTATTTTAATTTTAAAGCGAAGTTAATTAATTTAGCTAAGAGAGCAAGATAGATGATTTCACAGGACTATAATATTATTGTTAAAGATTCACTTAACTTTCTACATTCTCTTGGTAAGCCTTCAAAGACTTCTTTTTATCCAGCACTAAATGGGCTTACAAATATTGGAAAGTCTCTAAATTTAGGCTTCGCTTGTTATGGATTAAAAATTTTCAAAATGACAGGTGAATGGGATAGAATGAATAATGAAGAAAAGAAATATTTTTTAGATTACTTAAAAAGTTTTCAAATTAATCATAAAGAATTTCCAAAAAATTATTTCATAGATAAAAAGCTATTACTTGGCTATAAACAAATATTTTCAATTGAAAATGGTAAGTTTCTTGTTAAAAACATCTTAAATAAAATTACTGATTCAAATTATGTTGATAAAAAAACTAGGCTTAAAGAAGCTATCAATGCAGACAACAAACAAGCAATTTCAACCTTATATGAACTAGGTAGTTCAAATGAACTAAAAATAGAAAATACTTTTAAATCAAATGAAGATGTTTATAGCTATATCAGCTCATTAAACTGGACAAAACCATGGTCAGCTGGAGCACAATTTTCTTCTCTTTGTGTTTATAGTAAAACTCAAAATTTTGGTTTTGAAGATACATTAATAAAATTTTTAGATTCCAAATTAAATTACGAAACTGGTTCATATCATGAATCAAGTCTTTCAGACAAGAGAGAAATAATAAATGGTGCAATGAAAGTGATTTCTGGTTTAGATTGGATTAATCATCCAATTCATTTACCTAATAGATTAATTGATTTTTGCTTGGACAACACTCCTCACATTGAAGGCTGTGATATTGTTGACTTTATTTATGTTTTATACATGTGTTCAAAACAATCAGTTTATAGGAAAAAAGAAATCGATAATTTATTTGAAGATTTATTAAAGCAAATTATGAAATTATATATTGAGGATGAAAAAGGTTTTTCTTATTATAACAATAAATCTCAAACTCATTATTACGGTTTAAAAATAACTAATGGATTAAAATCAGCTGATATTCATGGTACTGTTTTATGTATTTGGGCAATTAATATGGTTTTAAACCATTTAGAAAAGCTTGATGATGACATGAAAGTAATTAAATCTTAAATATTATGAATAATTTAACTAGATCAACCAATGTTTTAATTTATATATTCTTTCTTGGGATCTTTTTTCTTTCTAGAACTTTTATGGGATTAACATTTTTTGGATTTAGATTAGGAGAAATAGCTATATTTATATCTTGCTTAAGTTTTTTATTATCACTATTTTTTTATAAAAGATTTTTACAAAATTTTGTATCCGTATCTCAAACAATGATTTACTTATCTTCATTTTTATTATTTAGCTTTATTATTTACGTACTCTACTCAAAAGGAAATTTTTTAAATTTATATATTTATAAAGCTAGTAGTTATATTTGGGTAATTGGATTCCTATTTATAGGAATATTCGTAAGTCAATACAATTACATTAACCAACGACATACCTATGCATTTTTATTTTTATTACTATTTATTTACTATTACTCGATTTATGGAATTCCAGATAATTGGCAAGACATCTTGTTAAGATATTCTGATAAATTTGAATATCACAAAGGCTCAGATATATTAATCATGTTTGTATCAACTTTTTACATATTGAACAGGTTGTCATTAAACAAAAGACTTACTCTTGAGATATTTCTATGCTACTGTTTTTTGTTTTTACCGTTACTTTTGTTCAAAAGTAGAGGTGCATTTATTTCTTTGCTTGTTTTTATAATTCTTGAACTATGGTTTTTAAGAAAGAGTTTTAAAGTAGGAGTCGCAAGAAATTTAATATTATTTGTTTTACTGATGATAATCTTATTTCAATCTATTTTTATTGTAAACAAATCTGGCTTTTTGAAATTACTTGAAGTTGAAGAAAACACAGAATTTATTATAAGCTATAGAGATGTTCCACTAGAAGAAAGTGGTGGATTTTTATATATTAAAGAAGGAAGAATCTATTCAGGGGACGGAAATTTAAATTGGAGATTGCAAATTTGGCAAGATGTTGTTTTAGACCTTGCGTCAGATCAAAAGTTATTAACTGGATTTAACTATAATGAAAAAATTCCAGCTATGGATGACCCATTTAGATCTGGAGATGATGGGACAAATGAAAATGTACATAATTTTATTATTAACATTATTGCAAGGGGAGGAATAGTCCATTTAGCTACCTATTTGAGCTTATTATATGTAATTTTTAAAAAATCTATAAATATTAATGGTTCCTCTGCTATAAATTTTGCAATACCTTTGTTGTTGGCATCTTTGCTAGATTCTTCAATGGAAAATTCACACTTTCCTTTAATATTTTATTTTATTTCTGGAATCATAATTAATAAAAAATTAAATTAATAATTATATTAATAAATTAGTATTTACCTATGAAAGCGTTGGTTACAGGAGTAACAGGACAAGACGGATATTATCTTAGTAAACTTTTACTTGAAAAAGGTTATGAAGTTCATGGAACCGTTAGAAGATCTTCAACATTTAACACTTCTAGAATTGATACTTTGATTGCCAATTATTCAAATACCGATAAGTTTAAACTTCATTACTCAGATTTACTAGATTCATCTTCGCTAAACAATCTGATAAATTCAATTCAGCCAGACGAAATATATAATCTAGCAGCTCAGTCCCATGTTGCTGTCTCATTTAAAAATCCTCTTTATACAACTCAAACTAGTACGATTGGACCGTTAACTATTTTAGAAGCAATTAAAAATTCGAATAAAGAGATAAAATTTTACCAAGCATCATCTTCAGAAATGTTTGGGGGTGTTAATGAAGATTTTCTTAACGAAGATTCTAAATTTATACCAAAAAGCCCATATGCAGTTGGCAAAGTTTTTGCTCATGAAATAACCAAAACTTATAGAGAATCATACGGCCTTTTTGCTGTAAATGGAATACTTTTTAATCATGAGTCTCCTCACAGAGGTGAAACATTTGTAACTAGAAAAATTAGTAGAGCTGTTGGAAGAATTAAATTAGGGATTCAATCAGAATTGACATTAGGTAACCTTCATGCCGCAAGAGACTGGGGCTTTTCAGGAGACTATGTAGAAGGTATGTATTTAATGATGCAACATAATAAAGCAGACGATTGGGTTCTAGCTACTGGAAAAGCTTACACTGTTAAAGATTTTGCAAAGGAAGCATTTTTATCAGTAGATTTAAATTGGAAAGATTTTGTGCAAACTTCAAAAAAATATGAAAGACCAAACGAGGTTAAGCATCTCCTTGGGGATTCATCCAAAGCTAAAGAAATACTTGGTTGGGAACCAAAAACTAGTTTCAAAGAATTAGTCGAAATGATGGTAAAAGAGGATATATTACTAGCAGAACAAGAAAAAGTTTTGTTAGACCAGGGTTTAATAAAACCTACTTGGGAGTATCCAACATAAATTAATTAATCTCTATATTTTCTGTAAACCAATTATATGTTGATTTAATTCCCTCTTTAAGTTCAATTTTTGGTTCCCATCCAAAAGATCTAATTTTATCAGAATCAAGTAGTTTTTGTGGGTTACCATCAGGTTTAGATTTATCAAAAATTATACTCCCTTTGTAACTCACAGTATCTTTAATTGTTTCAGCTAATTCTGATATAGTTACTTCTTTAGAACTTCCAATATTTAAAACAGATTCTTCAATATTTTTTAAGATTATAAATATTATAGCTTCGGCCAAGTCATCAACATGCAAAAACTCTCTTCTTGGAGTACCCGTACCCCATACTTCAAATTTGTCTAACTTATTTTTTTTTGCTAATTCCATCCTGTACATCAAACCTGGAATTACGTGACTTTTATTTGGTGAAAAATTGTCATTTGGTCCGTATAAATTTGTCGGCATCAAGTTAATCACACTGTGTCCATACTGTTTTTTTAAAGCATCTCCAATTTCGATTGCTGTTAGTTTTGCCATTGCATATGGGGAATTTGTTGGTTCTAACTTGCCGGTCATCAAACTAATTTCTTGGATTGGATTTTTTGCATTTAGAGGATAAATACAGCTACTCCCAAGATTAATTAGTTTAATATTTGGATATTTCACAATACTTTCAAGAATATTTATATTAATTTTTAAATTTTCTAATATAAATTCGGTTCTCTCAGTATTATTAGCAACAATTCCACCTACTTTAGCTGCGGCGTTTATAACTACATCTGGTTTAACTTTTTCAATCAAATCTGTCGTTTCACTTAATGAAAACAAATTTGCATCTTTTCTTGTTGCAGAAAATATTGAGAACTTTTCTAAATATTTTTTATTTACTAATCTTGAAACAGCTGAACCAACAAGTCCACCGCTGCCAAAAACTAGAATATTTTTTTTCATATTTATAAATTTACATATCTTTACTATTTATAAACAAACTATTAATAAATTCTCTTAAATATACAACAGGATATTTTAATCTAAACAATTCAAAATTTACAACTGCAGCCAAAATTTGTTTTAGAGAATTTTTTTTCCAGCTATGAGTTATATGATATCTATTTCTAAAAACTTTTCTAAAATTTTCGTGATAAAATTCTGAGCTATTCAAAAATATTCCATCTGTTGTCCAAGGTTTTTTACTTCCGTAATAATGTAAAAAAATAATATCGTCTTGACCATTGTAATGTCTTGAAAAAAAATTAAAATTAGAATCCAGTTCTAAATATTTTCCATTAATGACAGAATTCAAAACATCTTGATCCCAAGCCACAATTTCATTTTTAATTTTTTTCATAGAGTCTATAAGCTTGTTAAACATTTTTTCTTTTTTCCAATTTTCTAAATTGATAATCATAAATCCTGCATTAAAGTATTTGTCATTTATTGGTAGTCTTTCGAATGGCCAATATTTTTTAAAAAAGCTACTTTGCATATGTTTTTCTAATTCATCATCATCTAATTTACGAATAATTTCAGTTTTAGCTGCAATTGGAAATCTAGTTGATTCCATATTATTTATTACTTTTTTTACAGAATCCACAGGGTTTGATATACAAATCATATCAGCATCTATATAAACTATATATTTTGCATTAGTTTCAATATATTCACCAATAAAAAGTCTATAATAAGTTGCTTCAGAAACGTGTGAAGTTTCTAAATTTGGAAAAACAATATCAGAATGCAAAAATTCATACATATAAATTTCTGACAAATTTTGATGATCAGCAATATAATCAGGCAATTTTTTAATTGTGGTTAAGTCGTTATGAAGAATATGAATATCAATTTTTTCACTTAAATTGTCTAGCAAAGATGATATTGATGCAAAGGCCTGTTTATTAAAGTTTGTGTCAAAACAATATACAACATCGAAAAGTTTTTTATTTGTATTCAATTTCTATAAATTATTATACAAACATTGATATATAATCATTAGGTGTGTGGTTTCATTGGAAAAATATCCAACATAGAAATTGATTATGAATTAATTTCAAAATCTAATGACTATTTAATTTGCAGAGGACCAGATTCAACTAAAAAATATAAAAAAATAAATAGAAATAAAAATATTTTTTTAATATTTAATAGGTTAAGTGTTGTAGATTTATCTGATAAAGCAAATCAACCAATGCATAATGAAAATGAAATGTCTTCTATTGTATTTAATGGAGAAATTTTTAATCATAAAGAACTTAGAATTAATTTAGAAAAATCAGGAGTAAAATTTAGTACAGACCACTCTGATTCCGAAGTTGTTTTAAAAGGGTTAAGCAAACACGGAATTAATTTTGTTGATCAACTTAGAGGTCAATTTTCAATATGCTACATAGACTATGAATTAAACAAAGCTTACTTAATTTCTGATCGATTAAACCAAAAGCCACTATATTATCAAATAACTGAAGACTCGCTATTATTCTCTTCAAATTTAATATCGCTTGTTAAGTCATTGCCTTCTTACAATTTGAGTGATAAGTCTATATATGAATATTTAGAATATGGTATCGTCTCATCTCCAAACACTATATTTGAAAGAGTTAAAAAACTTATGCCAGCGCAAATTATAGAAGTTGATTTTTCTCAATCAAACTTTAAAAGTCATTCAAAAATTTACTGGAGGCCAAACGATTTTGTCGCGGATAAACCATTTGATGAAACTATTTTTTACCAAAAGTTAGACGAATCAATTTCTATAAGATTAGATGCGGACGTTCCAATTGCTAATTTTTTATCTGGTGGGATTGACTCAACTTCAATTATAAAAAATATGCACGATAGTGACAGAAGTATAAATTCCTTTTCAGTTGTTTTTGATGAAGAGAAATATAACGAGCAAAAATGGTCAAGAGAAGTAGCTAATAAATATTCTACGAACCATTTTGAAATGAACGCATCGTCAAAAGTAAGTATTAATGAAATTGATAATAGTTTAAAAAGTTTAGATGAGCCTTATTCCGATCCTTCCGTTGTACCATCGTTTTTGATTTCAAAAGCAATTTCAGAACATTATAAGGTTGCTATATCTGGTGACGGTGGTGACGAACTTTTAGGTGGGTATAAAAGAACAAATATTTTGCTAAATAATAGAAATGAGATTTCAAATCTTATTAGCAAAATGTATAAATACTATCCCTCTTATTTAGGCACTGGCAACTACTTTTTATCAAAATCTAAAAATTTAAATTTAGCTTACACCTCTTTTTTTAGAGATAGCAACTTACTTCACATACTTAAATTACAAGAAAGCAACTCTAAAGAAAATATAAAATTAGATTATAATCTTGATCTTTTAAAATCTCTAATAGTCCAGGATTATAGGTATTACTTACCTGAAATGATGTTATTAAAAATTGATAGAACTTCTATGGCAAATTCTTTAGAAATAAGATCACCATTTGTAGATCACAAATTAATAGAATATGTTTTATCAACTAAATTAGATAAAGAGGGCCTTAATTTCAACAAGAATGTTTTAAAAAGATATTTATTAAAGGACTTCTCTAATGAGTTTGTGAGTAGAGAAAAAAAAGGTTTTGTTTTTGATTTAGAAAAGTGGGTATTTTCAAATTTAGAATTCCTAGAAGATATTATTAATTCTGGAAGTTATGTTAGAAATTTTAATAATGAAATACTTTCAAAACTTACAGTTTATAAATCAAGAATGAATGCAAACAGAATTTGGAGAATATTTGTATTGGAGCACTATTTATCTAGAATTTAATATTTCTAAATAGTCTTCAGAAGTATTAAATGCTAAACCATCAAGTGAGTTTACTTTAATAACATGTTCAATTGCATTTTTTGCAACTTCTTCACTCTTTTCCTTATTTTTTTCTAAGTTTGAAATTATTTCAAATATGTTTGGATCTTCTAAGTTGAATAAAAATCCAGTTTTTCCATCCTCAATTAACTCCAGATGATTGTTTATTGCACTTGCTATGACTATACACCCTGAGGACATTGCTTCAAGAATGGTTTTGGGGTTTCCTTCAAAGGTTGAAGTAGATATAAAATATTTATAATTTGTATATAAGTTTGTTAATTCTTTATTTTCAAAATTTCCTAAAAAATTTACACTACCATTATTTTTTTTACTTATTTCTTTTAAGTAATCTTCAAGAGAACCTTTTCCAACTATATCTAACTCATATTTATTTTCAGTTTTTGAAAATTCACTTATTAATAATTCGTAGTTTTTTTGCTTTTCTAATCTTCCTACTGTCAAAACTTTTCGTTGAAGTCTTTCACTGAAAGGCTTAAACGAATTTAAATCAACGTAATTTGGTCTAATTTGAACATTCTTAAAAGCAGTTTTAAAGGTTTTTTTTAAAAATTCATAGTCTGCAACACTTGTTACTGTATATAAATTACTTCTAGATAGCGCAAAATAAGTGAGCGCTTTATATAGATAAATTACTATTTTATTTTTATTTTCTTTTTTAGAAAAAGTGTAAACATCATAACCAGTTCTAATTACAAGTGGAATTTTATAAATATATTTAATAATAATGGTGACCCAAGAGCCTTGAAGCTGGTGTTGATGTATAAGATCTATGTCTTTTAGCTTTCTTTTTATCCGAAATGGAAGAATAAGAGTAGAAAAAAGATTTATTAAATTGAATTTACTTTTTTTCACAATGGTATAGATTGGAATAACTGTAAAAACTTTTTTATTTAATTGCACATTTAAATCATCCAAGTCACCATATGTAAATAAAGTAAATTTAAAATTATATTTTTTTGAAAGTACTTCAAGTATTTTTAATTCCCTATATAAAGTTCCAGTATCCTCCCAAATTTTTAAAGAGTATCCATAGGTAAAGAAAAAAGCAATATTCATAATATCATTTTAAATAAAAGTAATAAAAATAAATAATTTATATTATTTAGATTAGTTTAAAAATTAATATTAAAGAATGGCAAATGTCACTTATGTGTTTACTCAAAATAGAAAAGAAAAATATGAAAAAAATTTAATTGAAGCTAGAGAGTTTTATTATGGCCTTCCATTTATTGACCCCAACCAAAACAATATAAAAGTAATTGAATTTAATAATTCACCAAGTACTTTTTTCTGGTTTATTGAATTTTTTGAAAATATTGTTAGAAGAATTTTTAGTTTACCAATTTATACTTCAAAATTATTAAGTAAGAAGAATATAAAAATTTTCAAACAAACAGAACAGTTAATTTTAATTCCTGAAAGTACGGGCTTTTCTGCATTATGGATGCTAATTTTTCTCAAAAAAAAATACAAAATAACTACACACTTATTTGTTATGGGTTTATACAGTAAGAAACTAAAATTTCCCTCCATGAAAAACATTCATTTTTATTTAATTCGTGTATTAATCAGTTATATTGATAATGTGTTTTTTCTTGGAGAGGGAGAGTACAAGAAAGCTCTTAAAATTCACAATCAACCTAATAAATTTCACTTTTTTCCATTTTCCATTGATACAGAGTTTTGGTCAGAAGAAAAGATTAAATTGGAAAAAAACAATCAAATTGTATTTGTAGGTAATGATGGAAATAGAGATTATGAATTACTTAGTAATATAGCTAAAAAATTGAAAGATTTTGATTTTGTATTTATTTCTGAAAATGAAAATCTTCAAAATATTAACAGCGAGAATATACATACTATTAATGGTTCTTGGGGTAATTTAGAAATAACTGACGAGCATCTTAAGAAGATATATTTAAACTCAAGGCTTTGTATATTGCCTCTGAAAAATTCTACACAGCCCTCTGGCCAAAGTGTAGCCTTACAATGCATGTCTTTAGGATTACCAGTTTTGATTTCAAGGACTGATGGCTTTTGGGATCCAAAAAATTTAAATGATAAAAAAGAAATATTTTTTATTGAAAACACAATAGAGTCATGGGTTGATAAAATTAATGACTTATATTATGATCTTGATTCCTTGGAAAAAGTCTCATCAAAAGCCAAAAAAGTAGTTAAAGAAAATTACAACTTAAATCTATTTAACAATAGATTAAAAAAATATTTAAATATATAAAGAGTATTTATTCAAATAAGATTTCAGATTTTATTAATATTATAAATTATGAATTCGTTATCAATATTTACATCAATGACAAATCCTGAAGCAAGAAATGATCCTTGGAAAGAAGCTCTTAGTTGTTATGAATCATTAGCTGATGAAGTAGTGATAGTCGGGAAAGATTGGCCTTATGATTTTAGCTGGGACTTTATTGGTAAGACTTTTCAAAAAGGCTTTGATGAGTGTAACTCTGATTGGGTAATCAGAATGGATATTGATTATTTTTTTCACGAAAATGATTTCTATAAAATTAGAAATGCTCTCGAAAAATATAAAGAATATCCAATGATTTCATTTCCTCAATATCAATTTTTTTCATACGATAGATATCAGATTAAAACAAGAATTGGGCTTGCTTTCAACAAAAAAAAATTTCCAAATATAAAACTAAATAGTGGAGGTGATTTGACCCTAGCATCTTTAAATAATAAGCTAATTGATCCAAAATCAGTTCCAAATTTATTTGTTCCTGTATATCAGTATGATTCAGTTTTCAGAACTAAAGAAATATTACTAGAAGATAGATTTAGGTTTGCGAAGGCATGGTATGAATATTTTGATGATTATGGAGGTAGAGGAGGTGATTCTAAAGAGCGAGCATTTGAATCGTGGTATCAAATGGTATTAGAAAGATATCCAAAACATTCCTTTAAAATAAATCTTGAAGAACATCCAAAATTTATCCAAACAAAATTGTCAAATATTCAAAAAGATCAATTTGGATTTGATTTGTTTGGACTTAAAGAAAAAACTGCTTTTCCTTTTAAATATAAATTAAAAGGACTTAAAGAAAAATACATAAATCATTTTGTTATAAACTCGAGAATATAAGAGTTTAAAAATTTATACAATTATTCATACTTTTTATTTCAAAAAATATCATTATAATTGACTAAATGCTTTTAAAACTTTCCAATAAATCATTCTATAAAAGGCATTCTGCAGAGATCAACCGGTATATTACTAGCGGGAGAGCTCTACATATTATAAATAAAAAATCACAAAATAAAGTAGAAGATAAATACTCAACAAAATATTTCTTAGACAATGAAGACATAAACTTGGACAGCCTTCGTGAAGAGTTTTCATCCGTAGTTTTAACAGACGTTGTAGAAACCCACCCCAATGTGTTTGAGTTATTTAGTGAAATTTCAATTCATCTAAAACCTGGAGGGAAACTCATTATTTCGTCTTTTAATACAAAATATAAACCAATAATTAAGGTATTAGAGTTTTTAAATCTTAAAGATAAAACTAGCAAGTATACTTTTATTCAAAACACTAAAATTAAAAATATTATAAGTGGTTTAGGGTTTGAACAAATAAATTTCTACACAAGGCAAATTGTACCTTTCCACCTTTTAGGTTTCGGAACATTTCTAAACTTATTTTTAGAGTCACTACTAAAATTTCTGAACTTAGGTATTAAAACTTATTCAGTATACAGACTTAATAAATCAAAAGTATTAAGCCATCAAAAGACAATTATTATTCCAGCAAAAAATGAGGAAGGGAATTTAGAAACTTTAATAAAAAGGATTCCTAGAGTTGAAAAATATGAAATTATGATTCCTTGCGGAATTTCAGAAGATAAAACATTTGAGATTTCAAATTTGCTGTCAAAAAATGAAGAATATTTTAAAATTGAAACTTTTATGCAAAGTGGCAATGGAAAAGCTAATGCTGTTTGGGAGGAAATGCATAAGTCTACAGGAGATGTAATTGCAATACTAGACGCTGATATAAGCGTGGATCCAGAGACCTTACCCCATTTCTTTGAAATTATTGACAATAATTTAGCTGATTTTGTAAATGGAACTAGGTTGATATATCAAATGGAAAAAGGTTCAATGAGGGCTATTAATCATTTTGGAAACAGATTATTCCAATACATTGTAAGTAAAATAATAAATCAACCACTTTCAGACTCTTTGTGTGGAACAAAAGTATTTAAAAGAGAATTAATTGAAGATATACTCTCATGGCAAAATAAATCTCTTACAAAAGACCCCTTTGGTGATTTTGACTTATTATTTACAGCTTCTTTTACAGGCCAAAAAATTATTGAGTTTCCAATACATTACAGAGCAAGACAATACGGTGTTACACAAATATCAAGATTTAAAGATGGATTTAAGTTAATCAAATATTTAATATATAGCTACTTTATATTTAATACTTCTAAAAATTACTAACACTTAAAATAGAAATCACATAATTTTAAACTGTTCTTGAAATATTTTTGATTTAAAATTCCAATTAATTCATATTGGTGATCGTTTAAAATTTTAAAAACTTTCATAGTGTTTTCTTGGTTTGACTCAATTTTGATAATCTTTATTTTCTTATTTTCTAGCATATATTTTGCAGATCTTAAGACATCTGCTTCCATACCTTCAACATCTATTTTTAAAAAATCTATGTATTCAATTTTATTTTTTTCACAGTATGAATCTAAAGTCAATACATTAACTAAATTAGTAGACACTATATTTCCTAAATTAATATTCTCTTTTTTTAAAGAGGATTGAGAGCTAACAGAACTTTCAAAAAAAATATTTTTTGTATTTGCTGATGATACTGCAGCATTTACTAAGTAAATATTATGTAGAGAGCTTTTAATAGCGTTCTTGCTAAGATTAATTACTTTTTCATTTGGTTCGAACGCGTGAATATCTAATTTAGTTTTTTTTCTATTTTTGGAAATAAAATTAATAAAAGATCCAACATTTGACCCAATATCAAAAATTACAGCTCCGCTTTTTATATTTTGATGAATAAAATTTTTTTCATTTATACCATTTGAAAATATGAAGTTTATAATACGAAAAAAATTTTGAATTTGTTTTAGTAGATAATTTTTCCATTTCATTGTTTAAATTATATTCAGTTTTTAATTAAATAGGTTTTTGGAATATACTTTAATCATGCTAAAAAAAGTATGTTTTACACTTTCCATACTTCTTTTTTTAATTGTGATATTTAACTCAATTGTAAATTTTTTGAAATTCAGTTTTTCAATTAACTTTTTTGATATTTTAGCGAGTTTTTTATTGTTTATTTTTCTACTATCAGTAGGAAAATTGGTTGATTTATCTTTAAATTTTAAGAATATTTCAGTATCTATATTGGTTTATTTATTTAGTTTTTTTATTTTAGATATAATATTATTGTTTTTTACAACGAATATAGATTTTAATGAAATATTTATCATTACAAATCTTTTCTGGACAATATTATTTATAGTTAAACTACAGAAAAAATTCTATATCTCTTTTCCATTAATCTCCTTAATTTTCCTAAAATATTTCTTCTATAAATTGTCTAATCTATTAACTATAAATAATAATATTAAGGGCGACGTTGAAGCAGTATTTTTTGATCAAACAAAAAATATTTATGAGTACAGTTATTTTTTTTCAATTAATAATCATGTTATGGAAGGATATCCACAATTTACAAGTTATTTACAAGCTTTATTTTTACAAATCGCCCAACAACAAGGACTTTATAATTTCTATTCTTTTACCTCATATTTAGTATTTTATTTATCAGTTTTATTTTTTTTAGAATTAAAGGTTGCAACAAGGTCAAAATTTCTATTAATTACTTTATTTACTTCCTTAATTTTAAATAGTGATTGGCTAAGGTTTCTATTTACTTCTTCTCTTATGTCAGAAGGAATTGTTAGTTTATTTACTGGGGTTGGTTTTTACTATTTATTAAATAATGTTTTTAAATCAAAAATTAGGCTTTCATCATATTTATTTTGTTTTAATTTTGGAATATTATACTTTACTAAACAATTCAACAGCTCTATTGTTTTAATTGTTTTAATAGCCCTATTTCTGATTGATAGAAAAAATAAAGCATTAATTTTTGGATTTTCAGGCTTGATTCTAAAAGAACTACTTTATTTATTTATTTTTACAAATATTGAAAAAGATCATCACATTAGGCAAATTGATGTAGTAGATACATTTTTTGATTTGTTACTGATTAGGGATTTAAAATTAAATAATATTTTAATAATTTTGAAAAATTTATTTATAGACAAGCCTTTTACTATTGTTCTTTTAGTATTTTATATTTCTTTTACTTTACTAATTTTTAACTCTTTCAAGGAAAGTGAAATAAATTACTATCTGTTCTTTATAGTCAACTTAAATTTACTTTTTGTTTTTGCGCTATATATCTCAGTATGGCAAAACATGGAATTAGATTCTCCAATAAGATATTTTTTAAATTTGTTGCACTTAACTCTCGTCTCAACATTTTTAAATATTGATAAATATTACCAAAAAACTATTTATACTTAACCCTATTTTGTTTAGTAATTATTATTTTTTTGTTTTTTACTAACCAGTAGTAATAAGTTATAAAATCATCAACCTCTGTTTTAAGCTCTTTAAATAATTTTTTATGATATAGAAAATATATATTCAAAATACCCTGTTCATTTGTAATACTAATTGGAAAATCTTTAACTAATTTTAAAATTTCTTCTTTTGTATTTTGTTTAATTATTGAAGTATCAAAGTACATAACTCCTGTTTGAAAGTAATCAGCTCTACTTAAGTTATATTGTGAGTTCAACTTTTTATATAAACTGTGATTCTGGTCAAATTGTGAAGAGAGTTCTCGCTCAAAATCTGGATAAGAATCAGATCTCGCTAAAAGAGAATTTTTTGGCTTGTCTTTTAAAATCAGATTTAAATCATAATGAATTCTCATGTTTATGTCTAAATAAAATATGTAATCCCATTCATTTAATTTTTTATCAAACAAATTTAATTTGTGCCACTGAAAATTTTTAGTTAAATGTCTATTGGGCTCTTTGCCTGTTTCTAAACCGCTCAGTGAAGTATCTGTTTGTCTATCAAATTTAATTTTTTTAAATCTATAGATTTGAATACTTTTATCAAAGAGCAGTGATCTAAAAAGAAAAGTAGGAGTAAAGTAAGATGTAATAATTATCACTTCCCCCCGGTATTTGCCATTATTTCGTAGTTCTTTTAAAAAATTATTGATATTTTTTCTTAAATACTTAAAATTTCCGACTGTAGCTATAGCAATTTTTTTGTCCATCTATAAATTTTATTCTAATAAAAGTTTTTCCAGCATTTTCTTTTAATAGGAAAACATTATATTTGGTACTCAAATTAAACTTAATATAATGTTTGATTATAAAAATTTGATTACGAGTTATAAATTTGCAAAAATATCAAACGTTGTATTCTCCGGAGTATTCTTACCTAAACAAATTGATGAATTAAAAGTTGAACGATATAAGATTGTTAAGACCATAAACGAATTTTTGTATATTAGAAACTTAGATTTTGAGTTAAAAGAGAATGACATAATATTTTGTAGAACAGAGGATTTAAAAATATTGTTTTCGTTACTCTCAAAGGTAAATTTAAAGAACATAAAATTAATTAGCCATCAAAGCGATCTGGAAATTAACAGATTAATTTACCTCAAGAAACCAAAATGCATTTCAGAGTGGTACAGTATAAATGTAAATTTCAAAGCTAAGGATTTGATTTCTATTCCAATTGGATTAGCAAATGAACATCCAAAAAACTTAAGTGAGAATTTTTTTATACATGAAGATATAAGAAATAGTTTTTTTGAAAATAAGTCAGAATCTAAAATTTTGTTTATAAGTTTTCAAAAATCAACAAACCCTAAAGAACGTTCTGGGTTATATGAACATTATAAAAATTGTGAATGGGTAGACGTGCAAAATCCTAATTTAAGCAAGCAGGAATATTTTACGAAAATGAAAGAATCGTACTATACCCTCACGCCTTTTGGGAATGGTTATGATACACATAGATTTTGGGAAGCTCTATATTCTGGATCAGTACCAATTTTAAAAAAACACTTAAGCTATGATTACGCCCAAGGTTTACCTGTAATTTTTGTTAATGAGTTAGATCAAATAGATGAAGAATATTTACGAAGAAAATTAAAAGAGTTGAGAGAAAAACAATATAATTTTGAAAAACTATCTTTTGATTTTTGGAAAATTAAAATTTCAAAGAATGAAATAGTAAATGAAGGAAAAGTAGATATAAAGCTTACTGGATTTAAAGTTAAAGTATTTGAGTTGAGTTATATTATTTTTCATAAGGTGAATAGTATTAAGAAAAAGTATTTGTATCACTTTAAACGTGTGGCTAGTTTCTTAAAGTCGCTTTTTAAAGTTTCAAAAAAATAATATAACTTAGATTTTTTTGATAAGCCCTTATAGTAAATATGCTCAATTGGGGCTGGGATTACCCAATTATTTTTAATTAAAAGTTTCTTAAAATGTTTATTGAAATAAATATGTTCTGAAATAATTTCCGTATGTTTTTTTGAGTAACTATATTTAAAATCTTTAGAGTTTTGTAAATCTAATTTATAAATTCCGGCACCACCAAAAGCACTACTAACTTTTAATTTTTTTGAATTAATTTTTTCAAGTGTCCATTGTTTTCTAAAAATAAAAACATAGTTAGCTAAAAAACTACTAAATGGAATTAACTTTTTAATTTTTTCAAGAATAATTTGAGAATAATTTCCATTCCAGCTCGACGCCCTAAGAGCAAAAATATCGTAATAATAAGGATAACTAGTAGGAAACATAGCATCTAAATTAGGGTTATTATCAAACTCTTCTAAAATTTTTGTAAACTGATTAACATTTGTAATATCAAATAAATTAATATCTAAATCTAAGGGGATATATAAAACTTTTTCATTTTTATATTCATCCTTAATTTCTTGAAGACATAGATTTCTACAATATGAAATTTTTTCAATTCTACTTTTAAATCGTGTGTCCAAATTATCTTGATTAATTAATTTTATAAAGTTGTGTTTACTAATTTTTTTTGATATTAATTCTTTTGTTTTGTCACTTGAAGAATCTACTATTAAAATACTAAAGTTTTTGACTGTTAATAATTTGGACAGTTCAATAAGATTATTCAAATTAATTTCAATTGTATCCTCACAATTTTTCGATAATCCACAAACTACAATCGTATTATTTTTCACAAGAAGAATATTAATACAGGTTCAGAAATGTTACCCAGCAGTAAGTACAATATAAACTATGTTTAAAAAGTTTTTAAAGATACAATTTTTTAAATTTACGTTAGAAAGATTCCCGAATATATTTAGACCAAGTAGCAAACCATTTGTTTCAGGTGATACTTTTAGAAAACTATCAGATTTTATTTTTGATGAGGCAACTACATTTAGACCATCACAAGTTAAGGAAAATAGCATAGTTTTTCTTAACCCTGATCTAATAGACATATATTTTCATATTCAACATGAAAAAATTAATAATAATTATTACATTATTACTCATAATTCCCATCAAGAGATAGGAGATTACATAGAGAAATATTTAGATGAAAAAATAATTCACTGGTTTGCTTTAAATCTAGATATTAAAAATGCTAAAACTACATTAATACCTATGGGTCTTGAAAATCTACGTAGGCTAAGGTACGGAAGGATAAAATGGTTTAAAAATGCTAAAAATGATAAATCAAAGATGATTATCAGCTCTTTTGACAAGACTAAAAATTTTGATGAGAGAAGTTTAATTCAAGAAAAATTAAATGAAAGTGTATTAATTGATTTTATAACTTATTCCAACTATCGAGTTTATTTTAAAAATTTACCAAAATACAAATTTATTATTTGTCCTCAAGGGAAAGGTTATGATACTACAAGAATTTGGGAAAGCCTTTTACTAAATGTGTATCCAATTTTTAAAGAAAATAAATTTACTTTGAACTTAAAAGAATTAGGAATTCCAGCAATATATTTAAAAAATTGGGACGATTTAAATAAACTAAGCAAAGAAGAATTAAATAGAATTTATTTAGAACTTGAAAATAAGAGCTACACAGATATTAATAATTATCAATATTGGAAAAACTATTTAAAAAATTTAAATTAAATTTTTATAGTCATTGGGTAAAAAATTCCTCAATCTTTTTGAATGTATATGAAGTGAAGCTAGTTCAGTTATGACATTGTCATAAACCACAGTTGGTTGTTTATTGTTAAAGCTTACCTTAATTCGTTTTGCTTTTAATTCTCTACCTACCTCTGTGTTTAATCCAACCCACCTTCTTCTGATGTAATAATTACCTCTTTTAATGTGAGATCCATCTAAATATTGACCATATCCAGCTGGATCAAATAAGTAAGTAGTATTCCAGTAAGGAAGTGATTTTAAATAATTAAATAAATTTGGCTCTAGTTTATCACAAATACTCAGCATCTTCATTTCACTAATAAATCCATCTCCAGTACTAGTAAGTCTTTCTTGATAGTTTTTGTAGTTGAAAAGTATTTGATTGATATGATTTAATAATTTACTTAACAAGTCAACATTGGGAAAATAAGAATATCCAAAAACAAGGCTATTTGAATCATGGTAAGTAATGTTGATTTGATTTTTTGAAAATACATTACTTTTTTCAAGCTCATTAAATGACTTATATAATATTACATCTGTATCAAAGTGTAAAAATTTTTTAATCTTAGTATGCGTAACTAGCTCTTCTAATGCAAACAGTCTCAAAATAGATGTTGACCATAATGGATTTTTAGCTACGTTAGTTGAATTTACTATAGAATCAATATAATTTAACTTTTCTATTAAATTTGGAAACACGTCTAAATTAAAAGAGTTTATAAATTTACTTTCGTAGTTGTAATCGTTTATAAAGAATATATTTGCTTCAGCATCAACTGACAATATTGAATTAAAAAAATATGAAAGATGTTTTGGTTCTTTTCCTAAGTGCGAAAATAAATAATTCATCTCAGTTCTTTACTCAATCTAGTTTAAATGTAACTATGTAGGATATTATTATTAAAAATAACAAAATAAAGATAACCTTATCCAACCCTAAATTTTCTAAATTTATTAGGTAGTTTTGAAAATCTTCATTATAAACAGGTAAGCTTAGCTTTTCTAATAATGAATTTAGTTCTCCAACATTAAGAAAAAACAATAATAATTTGAAAAAAAGAACTCCCATAAAACTAGTTGTGAAAATTATTAAATAACTTTCGAAATTAATAATTGATTGAAACAACCCTTTTACATATTCAGGCTGTGAGTATCGCACAGTTCTTCCGAATGTATTGACTATTTCTACTGTTGATAATTGAGTTAGCTCTGTTGTTTCAAAGAAAATTAGAGACAGAAGGGCTAAAAAAGAGAAAATAGTAAGATACATTGTCACAATTTTTGATTTACTAAAATATATGTAATAAATCAATATAGATAAGGGGATTAGCGAAAATAAATATCTAAAACCATAAGATGAACCAGTAGATTGCCATAAGTAAACAATTAATATATTTTGAAAAAAGCTTAAGAATATTATTAAATATTCAATTCTATAAAATTCTTTTACTTTTAAAACTAAAAATAGAATTCCAACAAAAAGAACAGGACTCAACCAGAAGAGACCAAACTCAAAAGAAAACAAAAGTTTAGTAAAAGTAGTTATTAAATTAATTAGAAGTCTGCTTAAATCAACTAATTGACTATCTAAAGTTATATTTGTTCCATATACCCTTTGAGGGTTTAATACTATGCTTCCATATAAATCTTTACTGATTGCTGAATAAATCAAACAACTAACAAAAGTAGAAAAATAAAACATTTTACTTTTTAACAATTTGTGATTTGAATCAAAACCTTTGTAAAGCATTAATCTTCTAATTAACAGCGGCATTAAAAATATAAATAAATTTGACATTCTAATCAAAAAACTTAAAAGTATTGAAATAGGCACAAGAAAATCAAAAAGAATTTCTTTGTCCTCTTTTTGGTAAAATCTTAATGTTGTATAGAAAATTAAAGAAAGTCCAAAGGCCTCATACGAATGAGTCATACTGAATCTTTCAAAAGCAAAATATCCAATACCAGGCGAAATATAAAATAAAAGTAAAAAATATTTATTAAAATTAAGTTTTAATCTTATTAGTGAAAAGTAAATAAAAATATATCCTGCAAAAAGATAAAAAATCGAAGATATGGAATAAAAAAGTAATCTATAGTTTAAAAGAATTATATCCACATTTTCGCCGATTAATTTGCTTACTTGATTGCCAAAAAATAAAAATGGAGCTGAAAGCAATCCTGAACCAAAAAACCCAATAGGAGTGTTTTTATTATTTAATTTGTAGCTATACGCTCTAGGATTTTGATTATCATAATCTAGATCAAAATCTAAGGCTATTGTTGAAGCATGTAAAAAATAATCATAGTCATCGGAACAACATTCAACCGTAGTTTTAAATCTAAAGTCTACTCTGAATAGGATTAAAAAAATAATCAGTAAAAGAAACAAAAAGAATAGTTTTTTATTATTTTTTAACACAACATTAATATTAAACCCTCAAAACATCTTGTATTGCATAAATTTTTGTACTTATTTAATTGGATAGATAGTATTATCATTAAATTTAAATGAATAAAAAAATTGTTTTAGGGGTTCTTGCTTTTAATGAAGAAAATTACATAGAAAAAGTAATTACTGATTTAATTTCATTAAATTTACCAATATTAGTTATCAATGACTTTAGTACAGACAATACTGAAAAAATAATTAGAAAATTTTTACGTCATGAAAATATTAAATTAATTAATAATCCAAAAAATCTAGGTGCTGGAGAGTCAACAAAAATTTTATTAGAAACTGCTAAAAAAGAAAATTTTGACTTTCTAATTAAAGTAGACGGAGACAATCAATTCTCAATTAAGGATATCAAAAAAATTAAAAATTATTATTTAGACCACAACTACGAATTCATAAAATCTAATAGATTCTGGAAAGGTGGTATTGAAGGAAAAATTCCAAAAATAAGATTTTTTGGTAATTTATTTGCGACTATATTGATGCAAATTTCAGCTGGAACAAATAAACTTTTGGACCCATTGAATGGTCTTTTTGGAATTTCATTAGATATAAATAAATTTCTTGATGATAAAAATTATCCTAAAAGGTATGGTTATCCTTATTTTTTGACTGTAGCAGCAGTTATAAATCATTTCAAAACATATCAAATTAACAATACGGTTGCCTACAAAGATCAAAAAAGCCAAATTAACTCATTTAGGATGTTTTTTCTATTAATTAAATTAACTTTTTTGTTTTATTTTAAAAAATTAAAACTTAAAAAAATTACAGGAAGTTTACAAAGAGCGGCTTTTTTTGATATAGTTTTTCTGTTTTTACTTTTAACAACTATCTTGTTTTTTATACTTTTGAATTATCTTACTTTTTACGCAGCATCTTCATTATTAAGTTCAACAAGCCTCCTTATTATTTTTACATTTTTAATTGCCGTAACAATTTTTGTTTATATTATATCTTTTAGAGAAGAAATAAAAATTCGAAATAAATATATTAAAATTGACTAATAAATTTTTTAAAGTAATACGAGTACTTTTTGGTAGACTGCAAAATGACAATCTTCAAATTAAGATTAAACGCCTAAATGTTATTTTATGCTTCTTTAGTTTAATTTTTGTTTTTAAATACTTTTCTGAATTAAATTTTAATTCTTATTCAATATCTATTTCTTGGGAGCCTATTGCTGTTGGTACATTTTTTTATATATCAAATATATATTTGTGGAAATTATTTATGAAAGAGAACTATGAAATTTCCTTAAAAGATTTTATAGGTAATTGGTCAATTTCAAAAATAGGAAAGTATTTTCCAACAGGAATTTTGGCTATATCAGCGAGGTTGAATCAAAAACTAAGAACCGGACAGAATTCTCAAAAAATATTTTATGGACTTTTAGAAGAACATTTTGCTTTCTCATTAATTGGCTTATTTTCAGCTTCAATTATGTTACTTATTCCATCTAGAAATTTTAAATTTATTTTGTTTCCCTTAGTTGTTTTTTTGGTTATAACATTATTTAGATTAATTTACTTTAAATTTGATTTAGAATTTGTCTCTTTTTTAAATTTTAAATACTCTTTAATATTACATATTAACTTAAACTTTCTTTTTGTATTTTTTGTAGCAAATAATGTTTACCAACAAAATGCATTTAATATTTCAATATTATATTTTCTCTCTTTATGTATAGGTTTATTTTTTGTTGGAGTACCTGCTGGAATTGGTATCAGAGAAGCAATATTTATTTTCTTACTAGGCTCTACAAAATTAGAAATTTTTGAAATGGAATTTCTTATTAATATTAGGATAATTCTTTTGTTTTTAGATTTACTATTTTTTCTATTTGGTTTAATTTTTTCAAATTCTTCGGAGAATAAAATTGAATAGTTATAAACTATAAATTAATTTTGTTCCTTCGCAAAATTTGGAAAATGCAACAGGATTGTCGATAAATAGTGATTCAATGTCTTTATCGCTACTATATAATTTAAATTCTACAATATTAATATTAAGCTCTTTTTCCACAGAATTTAAAGTTCTATTTTTTGTTGATGAAAATTTTAAATTTTTGTCTATTGTAATTCTTGCGTTTTTAAAGTTGTAATATTCTCTTAAATATGAAACTTGTAGCATAGGTGTATATGATATGCCTTTGTAAAATAAAGATTCAATTTCACTAAAAGATTTAAAATTTACTTGTTTCTTTTCTTTAAATTTTCCTAAAGAAGAATTTAGTTTTTTTTCAAAAAAGATCAAATTGCTTTCATCATACCTTCGGTATCTTAACTTTTCTTTATCTACATCAATTTCTACTGATTGTTTAAATAAATCAAAATTTGCTGTGTCTAAATAAAGTGAATGTACTACTCTATCTGGAAATAATTTTTTCATTTTAAAGCCATAAAAATCTAAAAAATTCAAAAGCTGAACATTTGAATAAAGAAATTTGAATTCTTTTCTAATTTCATTCATTTAATAAAGAGCCTCTTTGTACAAAGTTGTCAACCAAGCTTTTACATGATAAATTGCTTACTTCTAAACTACTTGGTCCAAACTCTTGTTTTTTTCTGTAAACAGCTAAACACATTTCAACATCAACTATTGTTAAGTTATTAAATTTGGCTGAAGAGCTATCTTTTACAGCTACCCCGATTACAGAATTAAGAATATCAAGAGTTTCAATATTTACTACTGATGATTCACCAGCTGATAGAGCTTTGTCTTTACAATTTTTTAATTCTGAATTCAAAATTGTATAATTTCCAGAAGATAGGTCCAAACAATCATTTCCTGACAAATCTATTTCTATATTCTTTATTTGAATATTTGAAAAATCTATGTCTAGTGAATCAGCGTAGGAATTATCTATTTCAATAATTTTAATATCACCAGAAGAATTAATAATATTTAAAGCATCTTCGCAAAAAAGATTAGATAGCTTAAATTCAGAGTTACTGACTTCTAGATTATATAATGTAATACATCCAGTTAATAGGTTGCTATCTTGCCTATTTGTAAGTGGTAAAATTCCTTGTTCAGCATTAGCTGTAATTTTCCAGCTATTTAATTTTCCTGGACCATAAATAAATAATTTTTGATTATTTTCTGAAAAATAAACTTCTAAAGTTTTTAATTTATTATCTATATTAATTTTTGGAGCGATTTCACCAAAGTAACGTAATTTAATATTTTTATCTAAATTAATCTCTTTATAAAGGTCAATTGAGTTTATGTCTAGAAATGAATTTACATTAGAGCCAAATAAGAATCCACTCCAGTTTTCAATTTCTACTTTTTTTGAAAAAAGTTCTTTATTAAATTCAATTTCAAATTTTTGCTTGCAGTCAACTAGCTCAAAGTTACAATTTTGTAAAACATTTTCTTTTATGTCGTAAAAAAGATAATTAAAGCCGTCCTCATAAACTATTTGTTTATTATTTTCCTTAAAATTTTTATATTCTACTTTTTTATCTGAAGAAAAATTAGCAATATTTTCTAGATTTCCATAAAATTTATTTAATATGTAGTCAGATTCAGATTTCTGAATTTCAAGATTACTTTTAAGTAGTTGATCATAAAAAGTTTTATAATCTATACGATTTTTGCTTATTAATTTTTTAGCACCCTCTGACAGTTGGTCAACCATTTCATATTCTGGCATTCCTCGTATATGCCCGAGTTCAACTATATTTGAATTTCCATCGTAATAAACTGGATAAAACTGATTTTCTAATTTATTATAAAAAAAACTTCTATTATGATTCGTCATTCCATGTTCAGCAAGCAAAGCAAGGCTAGCTGCATCAAAACTGTAGAACATATAGGGATTGCTACCTAGGAAATTATAGTTAAGCTGTTGTTCGGAATTGTAAGAGTTAAATATTGCTTTATTAAACATTTCTAAGCCTTCAATAGCAATTTCTGCATTTTGGTTTGTTCTTGAGGCCCAATTATTATTAACTAATTTAGCAATTATCAGTGTGTTTGTATTATTTTTTTTGAATTTATTATTAAGAATATCATTCCACCTAAAGGATTCATTTGCTTCATATATAGGCCCTTCTCTAAAATTATTATGTTCTAACATCTCTTTAGAAATTTTTTCTTGAAATATGTAAGTAAAATCTTTTGAAACATTATTGAAGGAATCATGATTAACAACTACATAAAAAGTTCTTGGAGATATGAAACCACTCAATCTCATTAGAGTAGTTACCACTATTTCGTTATCACCATTTCTTGTTTCAGGTAGGAAAAGCTTAAATTTTGTAACACCCTTAATATTGCCTTCTTTAAGGGTAACGTCTAATGAAGAAATTAAGTGTTCTGCATTTATGTGGTCATCCCAATCACCAGAAATTCTAAATTTAGCTTCGAAAGAACATGAGATACCATATTCGTAATGAATAGTTAGCATTCCTTCAAAATTTTTTTTATATTTTGGATCTATTGCTCTTTGGTTGTCAAAAGAAACTTCAAATAATTGTTCAAACCAATTTTCTTTGTTATAAATACTTACATCTATTTTTTTTATTTCGTTAAAAGATAAATTATTTATTTTTTCATACGAAATACCATTGCAAATTGGGTCTATTTCATCGATTATTAAATCGTTTTCATAATTTTCTGTTTCAATTTCACTAAATTTTTTGTTGGCAGAGAGTATTGAACTAAAGAAACTAATTATGAAATAAATTCCTATAAATACAAAGAAAAAAAATAAAAGATTTTTTTTATATTGGAGCATCAAGTGAAAAAGATAAGATATTTTTTTCCTCAAATTTATTTTTAATCTCTAATAAAGTAACTTTATCAGTTGATGAAAAATGATAAGAATATTGATTATTAGAGTTTTGAGAAAAATGAATAAGTTGACTTAAGTCTTCCACGTCTTTATTGATTTCGGTATAAGTAATTTTAAGGTGATATAATTCAGACTCTATCATGCTTATTTTAAATAGTTCGTATTTATTATTTAAAATTTTAAAAATTTCAGTAGAAATTATGATGAAGGTTACAAAAACCATAAAATTCATTGCTGTATTTGGATTTACATTTATAACTATTCCTAAAGTTATTAAACAGAAATAAATTACCAGTTCGGAAGGATTTTTGACTGGAGTTCTAAACCTAACAATTGATAATGCACCCACCATTCCCAATGAAAGAGCAATGTTATTTGAGATAACAGATGTAATGATATATCCAGTAATTGGTAATAAAGCAAATACAAGATATTGTGAATAATTTCTTAACCATAATTGATGAGATATAGACGAAAGTAAAAGCCTAAGGTAAAGACCTAAGCCGGAAGCTAACAATAAATTTTGATATAAAGTTATATCAAAAATGTAATCGAAACCAAATATAGAATAAATCATATTAAAAATTAGTTAATTTATTTATATAAGAATACTATTTTTTTAAAAAAATTAATGGTTCCTTTTAAAAATAATTAGTAGAAGATAAATTATTCAAAATTTTATCAATATTTTTAACCTCTAATTAAAAATTTTACTGTAAGATGCAGTTGTCCCAAATTCTTTAAACCAATAATTGAATTCATTATTCAGTTGTTCTATATGATTCATATTATTTTCAATTAAATTTAATTTTGATAGTTTTGTAGATACTCTTCTCAGACCAGTTTTAAATTTGTTTTTTGTATAATACTTTAATCTGATTTTTTCTAAAGAATCTATATTTTCTTCACTTAGAATTAATTTTTTAAATAAATTGTTTACTCTATTTTGAAGATCAACAGGAAAATCTACCATAGTTAGACTCGGCTTTCTATCAATTCCTGGAAAAAATAATAATGTGTTTACACTTAAAATTTCATAATGCCTTAAACAGTCCCAACCACCTTTTTTAGTTGTTGTGCCAAATATTGATTTTTTATATTGCTCGTAGTACTCTTCCTCATTAAATACGTAAGTCGACATAAATCTTGGGTCCATTGGGGAAAGTAACTGAGTTTTGTCAGAAATGTCATAATTTTTATTTGAATATTCATGTTCTGGAAAACTAAAAGAAATTGGAGATGCTAAGTTTTTATATTTATCTATTAATTCTCTCTTGTGAAACTTAGATATTTTTGCAATATTCTCATCTAAAATTTGTTGGTCGTCACCATCGACAACAAATATGTTATTATTAGATACTATTTTTTGAAGATTATAAAACAATTCTTTTATACTTTCATTCTTAAACTTCCTGTGTATTGAGGTAAATACAATTAAATCAAAGCTTTTGATTGAATCTTTAATCTGATCAATTTCTAATTGTTTAATATTATCTTTTAATTTTTTGTCCAGTTTTCCATATATCGTGAAACCCTTTCCATATAATTCAGACTTATTTTTATAATCATTGAATAGAAAATTCAAATTATGATTTGTATAAATGTCATAATTTTTTGAAATAAAATAGTAGTTTATTAAATCGGAAAGATAATCTGGTCCATCATCAGTATTTATAAGTAATATTTTCATAAACTTTTGTTGTAAAAATTTCTAATTATTCAAGTGGGCGCTACAGGATTTGAACCTGTGACTTCTTCCTTGTAAGGGAAGCGCTCTGCCGGACTGAGCTAAGCGCCCCGAATTTATTATTATATTTAGTTCTTTGAAATAAAGTAGATTTTTTTTAGCTACAACCTAAAGAGTTTCCACAGTTTAGACATTTGTAACACGACCCATTTCTGATAGTAATGTGTCCACAATCAGGGCAAGCAGGAGCGTCACCCATCATATCGCCAAGTACTTCTTGTACAGTTGCTACTGAGTTTTTTGTTTCCCCCGCAACTAAAGGTTCTACTTGTTGAACAGGTGTTGTAGGCTTTGGCTTTTCTTCAACAACGACAGGTTCTACTTGTTGAACAGGTGTTGTAGGCTTTGGCTTTTCTTCAACAACGACAGGTTCTGTATGAGCCTTGTCTTTTGGAGGTACTTGGACGATATCTGTTCTATCTAGATATTCAAGACCAAGAGCTCTAAATACATAGTCAATAATTGAATTACTCATTTTAATATTTTCATGTCCTTCAACCATGCCTCTTGGTTCAAATGTTTGAAAAGTAAATGTGTCCACAAACTCTTCTAGTGGAACTCCATATTGAAGTCCTTTAGATACTGCAATTGCAAAGCAGCCCAAAACACCTTTGAGTGTCGCTCCTTCTTTTGCAATATCAATAAAGACTTCTCCGAGTGTT
>Ga0181580_10000434_pt1 | contig 30667 bp, 31 predicted proteins | sample 071ome_23_FD_132413 | JGI IMG/M metagenome (GOLD analysis project Ga0181580, IMG submission 132413) | Coastal salt marsh microbial communities from the Groves Creek Marsh, Skidaway Island, Georgia - 071403BT metaG (megahit assembly) | ecosystem: Environmental > Aquatic > Marine > Intertidal... | reverse complement strand
TGGTCGTGCAAGCGCGTCGAGCGTCCCGTGAAATGGATCGGCACGCGTTCGGAAACCCTGATGGGCGACGACCACGGCCGCGACATGACCGTCGATGCCGAACTGGCCATGGACGAGAACGGCAAGTTCATCGGCCTGCGCTGGAACGGACTGCACAATGTGGGCGCTTATGTCGAAGGTGCGGGCGCGGTGCCGGTGCTGTTCGCCGTGAAGCTGGCCCCGACCGTGTACAACATTCCGGCGGTCGATGTGATCAACAAGGCGGTGTTCACCAACACCTCGCCGACCGTGCCCTATCGCGGCGCGGGGCGGCCGGAAGCCGTCTATATCATGGAGCGCCTGATCGATAAGGCAGCGCGCGAGATCGGAATCGACCGGGGCGAATTGCGGCGCAAGAACTTCATTGTGCCGGACGAGATGCCCCACGCCACCCAGACGGGCTGGACCTACGACACCGGCGACTACGCAACCGCCATGGACAAGTGTCAGGCCATGTCCGACTGGGACGGCTATGAGGCCCGCAAGGCCGAGAGCGAGGCCAAGGGCATGATCCGCGGCCGCGGGCTTGTCTATTACGTCGATAACACCGGTATCTTTAACGAGCGCATGGAAATCCGCTTCGATCCCAGCGGCACCGTCACCGTGATCTCGGGCGTGCTGTCCCACGGTCAGGGCCATGAGACATCGTTCTCGCAGATGGTGTCCGAATGGCTGGGCGTCCCGTTTGAGGATATCCGCCTGTCCCAGGCCGACACGGACGAGGTTGCCATCGGCCGCGGCACCTATGCCTCGCGTTCGATGATGGTCGGCGGCAGCGCGCTTCGCGCCGCGGCGGACGATGTCATCGAGAGGGGCAAGAAGTTCGCTGCCCATTTCATGGAAGCGGACGCGGCGGATATCGAGTTTGCCGAAGGCAAGTTCGTCGTCGCCGGTACCGACAAGGAAATGCCGCTGAAGCAGGTCGCCCAGATGTCCTTCATTCCGGTGCATCTGCCGAGTGAGGAACTGGGTGTCGGGTTGCGCGGCGAAGGTGCCTTCGCCGCGGAAGTGCCCAGCTTCCCCAATGGCTGCCATATCGCGGAAGTCGAGGTGGACCCGGAAACGGGCGCCGTTCGCATCGACCGCTACAACGTTGTCGATGACATCGGCACGGTCATCAATCCGATGCTGGCCCAGGCCCAGATCCACGGCGGCGTGGTGCAGGGCGTCGGCCAGGCGTTGCTGGAAGATGTTGTCTATGACCGCGACAGCGGCCAGCTCGTAGCCGGGTCGTTCATGGACTACGGCATGCCCCGTGCGGACACGATGCCGGAAATCAAGGTCGATTTCAGCCCCGTGCGCAGCAAGTCCAACCCGATCGGCGCGAAGGGCGTTGGCGAAGGCGGCACCGTCGCCGGCACGCCGACGGTCGTGAACGCCATCCTGGATGCTCTCGCCCCCATGGGGGTCGAGGCCATCGACACACCCGTGACGCCGCAACGCGTCTGGAATGCGCTGAACGCCGCCGGTTAACCCGGCGGCGTCTTCGCGCAGGAATATTTCTCACCCTCTATTTTATCGAGTCTGATTTCATGAGTGCCTCAAGCGATGCTGCGACACCTTCGCAGCAGTTTGACCAACGCTATATCCTGAAACTGTCCTGTCCCGACCAGATGGGCATCGTGGCGGCCGTTGCCAGCTTCCTGGCCCAGCAGGACTGCAACATCCTGGAATCGGCCCAGTTCGACGACGAGGGCACCGGTCATTTCTTCATGCGCACGGTGTTCGGCGCCGGGCAAACCACGCCGGGGGCGGACAATCTGCGCGCGGCGTTCGATCCCGTCGCCAAACGGTTCAAGATGGAATGGACGCTGCGCGACCAGTCCGAGAGGCCGAAAGTCCTGATCCTCGTCTCGAAACCGGGCCATTGCCTGAACGACCTGCTGTACCGGACCGGCACCGGCGCGCTGGGAATGGACATCGTGGGCATCGTCTCCAACCACCCCGATCAAAAGCCGCTGGCCGACTTCTACGGCCTGCCCTTTCACCACCTGCCCATTTCACCCGAGACCAAGCGTGAGCAGGAAAAGCAGATCCTGTCGGTGATCGACGAGACCGGGGCCGAGCTGGTGGTGCTGGCGCGCTACATGCAAATCCTGACGCCTGAGATGTGCGTCGATCTGGCGGGACGCTGCATCAACATCCACCATTCCTTCCTGCCCGGCTTCAAAGGCGCGAAGCCCTATCATCAGGCCCACACGCGCGGCGTGAAGCTGATCGGCGCGACGGCGCATTACGTCACCCCGGATCTCGACGAGGGCCCGATCATCGAGCAGGAAACCAGCCGGGTGAGCCACGCCAACGCGCCGGAGGACCTGGAGCGGATCGGCGCCGATCTGGAAAGCCTGGTCCTGGCCCGCGCCGTGCGCGCACATGTAGAGGACCGGGTGATCCTCCACGGCGACCGCTCGGTCGTTTTCGGTCAAAGTTAATCGGCGGTACTAGCGCTCGCGGGAGGCCTCGGAGCGCGTCTTCAGCACCGGCTGCACGAGATAGTCGAGCACACGCTTCTCGCCGGTGTGAATATCGATGGTGGCCTGCATGCCGGGGATGATCGGAAGGTTTTCCCCTTCCTCGCCCAGAGTGCTGTCCCCGGTTTCCACCACAACACGGAAATAGTGGCGCCCGCGCGCATCGGTGTCGGCATCGGCGGCGATGTTCACGACCGTGCCTTCCAGCCCGCCATACCGCACAAAATCGTAGGTGCTGATCTTGGCAACGGCACGCTGCCCGACAGCGACATGGCCGACATCGCGCGGGTCCAGACGCGCCTCGATCAGGAGGCGCTCGCGCGTCGGCACGATTTCCATGATCGCGTCTCGGGGACCGACCACGCCGCCGATGGTGTGATAGGCGAGGTTCTGGACCACACCGTCGATGGGGCTGGCAATGACGGCGCGCACACGCTGCTCGGTCGCCTTCTGGAGGCGTTCACGCTCACGCGCGATTTCCAGCTCGACCAGGGCGATCTGTTCGGATATCTCCCGCCGGAACTCCAGTTCGATCTCGCGCGCGTTCTCGCGCGCCTCGGCCAGGGCAGCCTGGGCCCGGGGAAGGTTTGCATTCAGGCGGGCCAGATCGCCGCGAAGTTCTTCCAGTTCGCGCTCGCGCTCCAGATGCTCCATGCGCGGTGTCAGCTCCTCGGCCAGAAGCGACCTGGAGAGACGGAACCGCTCCTCGACCAGTGGCAGACTTCTCCGGACCGAAGCGCGGCGCGCCTCGTATTCGGATACCTCCAGTTCACGCTGAAGCACGCGTTCACGCGCGGATGAAATCCGGCTTTCGAGTTGTGCGCGCGTCAGGGCGAGTGCCTTGTTCTCCGCGCGGACCAGTTGCGGATGCCGTGCCGCGGCCTCGTCCGGATACTCAGGCTCACTTCCCGCGGCCAGCGCCGAAAGCCGGGCAAGCTTCAGGGCCAGACCTGCAAGCAGGCCTGACCGCGCAGCCCCGCCGCCTCGCGCCGAAGGGTTTATATCCATCCGCGCATTTCCTCGCGGTCCACATCCGTGACCGCGTGCGTCGGAACCAGTTCGCGGCTCGTGCCGCCGTTTTGCGAAAAGACGTTCATACTTTGTTAATAAGCAAGCCACGTGCCAAACCGGACGTGATGCGGGCCTGAAACGAGCGGAAAGTGCTTCGGGAACACGCTGGGGCACGATAGAAGGCTTGCAAAGAGGAACACGCCCCAACGAAAGAGAAATCCATGGCCACCTTCGTACTCGTTCACGGCGCCTGGCATGGAGGCTGGTGCTGGGCCCGGATCGCACCACGGCTGCGCGCATCCGGACACATCGTGTACACGCCGACGATGACCGGGTTCGGCGAACGGAGCCACCTGCTGAGCCAGGATGTCGGGCTTGAGACCAACGTCACCGACATCATGAACGTCCTGCTCTGGGAGGACCTGGAGAACGTCATTCTGATGGGAGCGAGCTATGCGGGCATGGTGACGACGAGCGTGGCCGACCGAATGCCCGAGCGGATCGCGGCTCTGGCCTATCTCAATGCCTTCATCGCCGCCGACGGGGTATCGCAGAACGATATGCTGCCCGACTGGCGGCGCGAAATGATCGAGAAGGAAATTGAGAGCGATCCAGATGCCTGGCGCATGCCCCCGCCGGAACCGGAACTGTTCGGCGTGACGGACCCGGAAGAACTGGCCTGGATTCGCTCCAAGATGACCATCCAGTCGGCCACCACCTTCCGCGACCGGGCGAAGATCACTGGCGGCATTGACCGCATCACCAACCGCACCTTCATCCGGGCGACCGGCTATCCGAACAGTACCTTCGACGCGACGCTCAAGACCTATCAGGAACACCCGACCTGGAAGGCACATGTGCTCGACACCAGCCATGATGCGATGATCACGGCGGCGGACGACGTGCTGGCGATCCTCGAAGGCATCACGGAAAGCCTGGGCGACTGATCGCCCCCGGAAATATCTTGCTGAAATGGTAAGGGCCGCTCCGAAGAGCGGCCCCGTGAGCGGGCTTCATGCCAGCCCCATGGTCATATCGACCTTGTGTCTCTATCCGGCCAGAAGAGGTTGCTCCACTGTCCGCACCCGAGACCCTGGGTTGAACATGTTGCCAAACGTCTCACTCGACATTGGATCACCTCCTTTCGGTTGTTGAACGACATCAAAACCCTAACATCGGATTCCGCGTCGCCCGCAACCGAAATCAGCACAGGCGCGTGAGCCTGATGTCAGCCGCCGAAGCGCGTCTCCGGCACGCCCTGAATGCCCAGCCCGGTGATCCGGAACAGTCCACCCGCAGCGAACTGCGGCTTGTTCTCGACCGCGAAATGGCCATGCGCCACCGCACCCGGATGGGAAACGCGCGCCATCGAGGTGACGTAGATCTCATCCAGATTGTCCCCGCCGAAGATCACGCTTGTGATGTTCTTGACCGGCATGCCGATCCGGCGCTCCACGCTGCCGTCCGGCGCATAGCGCACGAGTTCACCGCCGGTCACTTGCGCGTTCCACATGCAGCCCTCGGCATCGACCGTCGAGCCGTCGGCGACACCAAGATCGCCTTTCGTGGTTGCGAAGACGCGCTTGTTGGACACCTCACCCGTCTCGATGTCGTAGTCGTAGGCCCAGAACTCCTCCTGGAAGGTGTCGGCGAAGTAGAAGGTCTTGTCGTCCGGGCTCCAGCACGGACCGTTGGAGCAGATGATTCCGTCATCGACCTTGGTGGCCGTCAGGTCGGGATCGAGCCGCCACAGGCCGCACAGGCCCTTTTCCTCAAGGTCGTCCATGCCGCCGGCGAAGAACCGGCCGCGGCGGTCCACCTTGCCGTCATTCAGGCGCGAGCGGGGCTCGTCCTCCTCGATCTTCATGATGAGATCGAGCTCGCCGCTGTCGAAATCGAAGAAGTAGAAGCCGTCGTCATTGGCCAGCACCGCACCGCCGTCCTTGCGCAGCGCGATCGCGCCGACATCATGGTCCAGCGACCAGTTCTCGACCTTTCCGGATTTCGGGTCCATGCGCCAGATCGCAGGCTTGCCCACCCGCTGACCGGTGCCATCGACCCAGTAGATACGGCCTTCCTCGACATCCCAGATCGGGCTCTCACCCAGATGGTTGTCGCACATCAGCACGCACTCAATATTGTAGGCCATATTATTACTTTCCCTGGACAGAACTATTCCGCAGCCAGTGCGCGGTATTTTTCGGGTATTTCGAGGTTGAAAATGCGGGCGGCGTTGTAGCCGAGAATATTGCGCTTCGCGGTGTCATCGAGGAACGGCAGGTCCCATATCACCGACGGCAGGTCGAAATCCCAGTGCGGCCAGTCTGACGCATACAGCATCTGGGTGCTGGCATTCACGGAATCCATCGTGGCCGCCAGCAGAGCTTCATTCCCGCGCTCCATCGGCTGCGTCGTGTAGAACATGTCGCGCATGTACTCGCTCGGCAGCTTTTTCAGCAGCGGCGCTTCGGACGTGCGCATCATGTACTCATGATCAAGGCGCTGGGCGATAAACCCGAGCCAGGCGATCCCGCTTTCGATCCACATGACGTTCAGCTTGGGGAAGCGCTCCGGCAGCCCGTTGATGACCCAGTTGGTGAGGTGCACGAGGTTGCACAGCACGAACGAGATCGCGTGCATCGAGATGAAGCGGTTGAGTTGCTTCGTGTACTCGTCCTGCCAGTTCAGATGCGTGTGGAAGCCCAGCACCTGGCCTGCCTCCTCCAGCATCGCGTAGAGCCGCATGTACTCGTTCGAATGCACCGGCTTGTGGCGCGACGAGGTGACCAGGAAGCCCGCAACACCCGGCTTGCCCAGGAAGCGTTTGACCGTCTTTTCGGCCTCTTCCGGGTTGTTGAACGGCAGGTAGAGCATCGCCTTGACCCGCTTGTCCTCGGGCAGGACACGCTCGACCAGCCAGCGGTTGTAGGCGGTGGCGAGGTGGATCTCCATTTCCGGCACGGGGTGCATGCCAAGGAACAGCAGCGCGTTGGGGAACATGACCTGGTAGTCCAGGCCCATCTCGTCGATGCACTTGCGCGCCAGCACGATCTCGCGCGGCGTGCCGTCGTCCTCAATCTTTTCCTTCAGGCCCTGCCCGTGAGGAATGCGGCCCCAGACATTCTGCCACTGCAGGCCGGGTGTGTTGTTCAGGAATGCGCCGCGCTTGGAACCGTCCCCGAACGCATAGGCGGCATCGTGGATCACCGGATCCTCGATGTATTCCATGATTTCGGGCCAGTTCTTGTCGTCGCCGACATGGGAATCGATATCGACGATGAACACATCGTCGAAATTGCGTGTATCGGCCTGCTGGCGCGCACGCGCGAGAAGTTCCCGGCTGTCTGTCCAGTCGTCGATCGGGCCGTAGGTGCGTTTGAAATCGTTGCTCATCGTCGTCTCTTCCCTGCCAAACCGCGCCGGTCACTCACCGGGCGTCGAGCGGTTGGTCCACATCGCCAGATCAAAAAGGTTCAAATCCGCCACCCGCAGAAGCGCCGTGACAGTCACCGCTACATCGGTGGCGCTCATCGCGCCGGGGTCGCGCACGGGCATGAAATCGCGCCCCTCCTCGTCCACCTTGCGGGCATAGAGCCGCGCGCCTGCGGTCAGCAGCGCCCGGACGGTGTCTTCGGACACTTGTGCGGTCTCACCGCGCTCCAGCGCGCGCAGCGATTCCGCCAGCGCGCTTTCCGAGATTTCAGCCAGATCAGGTGTGGACATAGACCGCTCCGTCGCGCACCTCGACCTCGAAGCCGCGCAACCGGGTTTTCGAATCCGCAGGATGCATGCCGGTCCGGATATTGAACTCGAAGCCATGCCACGGGCAGACGATGTGGACATCCTCATCGACATAGTTGAAGCCGTGGCTGCGCTTTTCGGCGTCCAGGACTTCCATCACCCGGTTGATGACCTTGCCCTGGCACACAGGCCCGCCCATGTGCGGGCAATTGTTTTCCCAAGCGAAGAACTCGTCACCCAGCCGGAACACGCCGATTTCCAGGTCACCGTCGGCGACAACCCGGCTTTCCCGGTCACCGATCTCGTCGGTCTTCGCAACGTAAAGTTCGCTCACAGTTTCTTTCCCCCTGTCCGCCCTTCGGAACCGGATTGCGCGTCTGCACGACGCTTACCCCGCGCCCGCGCCGAGTGCAAGAACGCCCGAGCCAGGCGATGAGCCGCGCGAATCGGCCTGATGGCCGCGCCGGGCGATAGGGGCTAACCTGTGCCCTCCCGGCCCCACGACGGCGGAGCAAATGTATATGGACTGGCTCGACCCCGTCCTCCTGGCGCGTATCCAGTTCGCGTTCACGATCAGCTTCCACATCACCTTTCCGGCCTTCACCATCGGGCTGGCCAGTTATCTGGCCGTTCTGGAGGGCGTGTGGCTGGTCACGAAGCGTGAGGTGTACCTGACGCTCTTCCGGTACTGGCTGAAAATTTTCGCTGTCGCCTTCGCCATGGGCGTCGTCTCCGGCATGGTGATGAGCTACCAGTTCGGCACCAACTGGGGACCGTTTGCCGAGAAAACCGCCCCGGTGCTGGGCCCCCTGCTGGCCTATGAAGTCCTGACGGCCTCCTTCCTTGAAGCGGGATTTCTGGGAGTGATGCTGTTCGGCCTGAACCGCGTCGGGCCGAAACTGCACTTCGCGGCCACGCTTCTCGTCGCCATCGGCACGCTCATCTCGGCCTTCTGGATCCTGTCGGCCAACAGTTCGATGCAGACCCCCGCCGCCTATCTGATCGAGGACGGGCGATTCATCCCGGAAAGTTGGCTCGGGGTGATCTTCAATCCCTCATTCCCCTACCGCTTCATACATATGGTGCTGGCTGCATACCTGACCACGTCCTTCGCCGTGGGGGCCGTCGGCGCCTGGCACCTGCTCAGGGACCGGGCCAGCGAGCCGGCGCGCATCATGTTCGCCATGGCAGTGCTGATGGCGGCGGTTGTCGCACCGGTCCAGATCTTCGCCGGTGACTAGCACGGCCTGCATACACAGGAACATCAGCCCGCCAAGGTCGCCGCGATGGAAGGGCATTTCGAGACGCAATCCGGTGCCCCGCTGATCCTGTTTGGCTGGCCGGACATGAAAGCCGGTGAGACGAAATACGCCGTCGGGATACCCAAGCTCGGCAGCCTGATCCTGAAGCACAGCTTCGACGGCACGGTGATCGGCCTCGACAAGTTCGACCGCGCCGACTGGCCGGACGTGCCCATCGTGTTCTGGTCGTTCCGTGTGATGGTCGGCCTTGGTTTCCTCATGCTGTTTTACGGGCTCGCCGGGGCGGTGCTGGCCGCCCGGCGGCGGCTGTTCGCCAATGATCTGTATTTCCGCTGGGCCATGGCGATGGGTCCGGCCGGCTTTATCGCGATTCTGGCCGGCTGGTTCGTGTCGGAGGTGGGCCGCCAGCCCTACGTGGTCTATGGCCTGATGCGCACAGCCGACGCCATCTCGCCCGTCGGTGCGCCCGGCGTCGCCGGATCGCTGATCGGGTTCTTCGTCGTCTATATGATCGTGTTCGGTGCGGGCGTTTACTACATGCTGCACCTGATGAAGCAACCGCCCTGCGACGCTCACGAAAGACCGGGCGAGGCAGTGCCGACACGCACGGCCACGAAAGCCACGATTGAGGGCGGAGACCGGCCATGACATTCGATCTGCCGACAATCTGGGCCGGGATCATCTGCTTCGCCCTACTCGCCTATGTGGTGCTTGACGGGTTCGACCTCGGCATCGGGATACTCTTCCCGTTCGGGCCCACGCGCGAAGAACGCGACCGGATGATGAACACCATCGCGCCCGTGTGGGACGGCAACGAGACCTGGCTTGTGATGGGCGGCGGCGGCCTGTTCGCCGCATTTCCGCTGGCCTACTCCGTCCTGCTGACGGCGTTCTACGCGCCGCTGATCGCGATGCTGCTCGGCCTTGTCCTGCGCGGCGTGGCGTTCGAGTTCCGCTTCCGCGCCGAAAGGACCCGCCCTCTGTGGGATGCCGCTTTCATCGGCGGCTCGACGCTCGCCACCTTTTGCCAGGGCATCATGATCGGCGCCTTCGTGCAGGGTGTCGAGGTCGCGGAGCGGACCTATGCAGGCGGCTGGTTCGACTGGCTGAGCCCCTTCACCGTCCTGTGCGGTTTCGCTCTGGTCGCAGGCTATGCGCTGCTGGGCGCGTCATGGCTGGTCATGAAGACCGGCGGCGGCCTTCAGGCCCGGATGCGCTCGCTGCAACTGCCCCTCGGCATGCTGGCCGTGGTCGCGGTCGCGGCGGTGAGCGGCGGCACGCTGCTCCAGCATGATCAGATCTTCGAGCGCTGGTTTTCCGGCACCAGCCTGCGCTGGATCTGGATCATCCCCGTGGTCTCGGCGATCTTTTCGGGATGGTTCGTCATCGCCGTGCTGCGCAAGCGCGACGTCGTCCCCTTCCTTCTCACTCTCGGGCTGTTCGCTGTATCCTTTGCCGGACTGGCCGCCAGCCTCTACCCGCACATGATCCCGCCGGACGTCACGTTCCGCCAGGCGGCAAACGCTGACGGCAGCCTGCGGTTCATGCTCGCGGGCGCGCTGATCATGCTTCCGGTCATCCTCGCCTATACCGGCTACAACTACTGGGTCTTCCGCGGGAAGGTCCGCGAGGGCGAGGGCTACCACTGATGCGGAGCGAGCCGGAAAAGCCCTTGCGGCACCGTCTAGCCTGGTTCGTCGGGCTGTGGGCCACGGGTGTGATCGCGGTGCTCGCGGTCTCCTACCTGCTCCGGCTTGCGGTCATTGGCTGACCCGGACAACGCGGCGGCCATCATCCTGTCGGCGGACTTTCATCAAGGACTGTGATCTAGGCTGTGCTGCCCGGCGTAACGAAGGCATTCCCAACCCCAAACCTTGGAGTTCTGAATGTCCCCCATCCGCAAGTTTGTCACGACTGCAGTTGTCGCCGGCGGCCTGGCGCTGTCGTCCACCGCCGCCATGGCCAAGGATATCGTCGATACGGCCGTGTCGAACGGCCAGTTTCAGACTCTCGTGGCCGCTGTGCAGGCGGCCGGTCTGGTAGATGTGCTCAAAGGTGACGGCCCCTTCACCGTTTTCGCACCGACCGACGACGCTTTCGCCAAACTGCCCGACGGCACCGTCGAAAATCTTCTCAAGCCCGAGAACAAGGACCAGCTCGTCGCCGTGCTGACCTATCACGTCGTGCCGGGCAAGGTGATGTCCACGGACGTCGCAGGCAAGAAGCTTTCGGCGGCGACCGCCCAGGGTTCTGAAGTGGATATCGACGCGACCAATGGTGTCATGGTTGACGGCGCAAAGGTGATCGCTGCCGATGTCGAGGCCTCGAACGGCGTGATCCACGTCATCGACACAGTGATCCTGCCCAACTGACCTCAAAGCTGTCTCCGCCCCTCCCCGGAGACAACAGCCGCCAGGCGGGATATTCCTCCCGCTCCCGCCTGGCGGCCAAATTCCTGAACCAGGAGCCAGAAACTATGTCTGAAACCGAAATCGGCTTCGTAGGCCCCGTGACATGCCCAGCTTGCAGCTCTGAGACGCGCTTCTGGATGCAGGCGAATGCACGCGCCATGTGCCCCTGCACCGCCAGGCGCACATTCACCGCCGAGGAACTCGGCATCGACGCCTCCGGTGACACCGCCGGCATCAGCGACTGATCGCCTGCGTGTATCAGTATGCCTGCCGTTCTCGAATCCCTAGGATCAGGAATTGTGGCTTCGGTGTTCGGCGCCAGCGGCGGTATCGGCTCAGCACTCACGCGCGCACTGCTCGATTGCCCCGAAGTTGACCATGTCTTCGCTTGCTCGCGAGAAGCACCGGAGAGCGATACTCGCGTAACCGGACTCAGGTTTGACCTGACGGATGAAACTTCGATCCAGAGCGCTGCTCAGGCGATGGAGTACAGGGGGCCTTTGCATGCAGTCTTTGTTGCCACCGGCATCCTCAGCGCCCCGGGCACGGGTCCGGAAAAGCGTTGGAAAGACCTGTGCCCTGAAACCTTCGGGCATTTGTTCGCCGTAAACACGGTTGGACCTGCCTTGATCGCAAAACACACGCTCGACCGCCTTGCGCGAGGCCGCAAATCGGTTTTCTGCGCTCTCTCGGCCCGTGTCGGGAGTATCGAAGATAATCGTCTGGGCGGGTGGCACGCCTATCGCGCCTCAAAATCAGCGCTGAACATGACCCTGCGCAGTTGCTCGATCGAACTCGCTTTCAGGAACCCCCACGCTCTTTGCGTGGCCGTTCATCCGGGCACCGTCGATACGCCACTGTCCCGCCCGTTCCAGAAAGGGGTTCCCAGCGACCAGCTCTTTTCACCTGCGCGGACGGCTGAACAGATACTTCGCGTTGTTGACGGTCTCGCGCCAAAAGACAGCGGCGGCTTCTATGCGTGGGATGGCTCACGTATCGCCTTCTGAACAGGATCAAACGGACGACAACATGGATATGGCCCTTAAGTACGGTGCGATCTATTTCGCAGCGCTGCTGACCTTCCTGGTCCTGGACGGCGTCTGGCTCGGCGTCGTGGCGCGCGGCTTCTATGTGGACCAGCTCGGCCACCTGATGCGCCCCTCTCCCAACTGGGGGATCGCCGGGCTGTTCTATCTCCTGTATGTCGTCGGAATTGTCGTCTTTGCCATCCTGCCGGGTCTCGGCCAGTCCTCATGGCTCGTCGCATCGGGCCTGGGGGCCCTGTTCGGCCTGATCGCCTACGGCACCTACGACCTGACCAACCTGGCAACCCTGCGCGGCTGGCCGCCCCTGATGTCCATGGTCGATATGGTCTGGGGCGCCGCCCTGACGGGCATAGTCGCCCTGTCGGGCTATCTGGCCGCACGGCAATTCCCGGTCTAGCCATTGCCGACACGCCCGCGCGCATTGCATCGCAGCAAAGCCGGGGATGGTGCCCAAAATATTCCCACGTCCCACAAATATCGAATGTGGGAAACTTCCCATCTTTTCCATTCGAATACATGTTGGGATACCTGCTAGCCTTCCACAAAACAATTGTGGAAACGTCATGGATAACCTGCACGACCTTATCGAGGACATCGAAGCCTTTTGCCGCCGCCATGTAATGGCGGAGTCGACCTTCGGCCGCATGGCTGTGAACGACGGCAAGTTCGTCGGCCGTCTGCGGTCAGGACGCTCCGTGACAACAAAAACGATCTCTAAAGTTCGCTCATTCATGGAAGGCGCCGACCCCGCGATGGACACCAACTCAAGCGCGGAGGCCGAGACCGCCGCGACCGCACAGCCGGAAACGGCACCCGCGCCGCACGCCGCCGCGGCGAAAAGCGACAACGACGACAAGCAGGGCAATTTCCGCTTCTACGACAATCGTCAGAAGTACCTGATGTTCGTGAACACCTGTTCGGAGAAATGGGCGATTGCCGAACGGGTCGGGATGGAACTCGAACAGATCAAGCCGAAGCTGCCGGCCCTGCGCGTGTTCGACGCCGGTATCGGCGACGGAACCGTCCTGGCGCGCGTGCTGCGCGACATGCACCGGCGGCACCCGACCGTGCCCTTCGTCGTCGTGGGCAAGGAAATCAGCCTTGAAGATGTCCGGCTGAGCCTTGAGAAGGTGCCCGACCGGCTGTTCGAACATCCGGCGACCGTGCTGGTCGTCACCAACATGTACTACCGCGAAGCGCCCTCTCTCATGCCCAGCGACGTCTCGACGGCGGCCGCGCTCAACTGGCACGAGGTCGCGCTCGAGGGCTCCACGGCAAATGAGTTCGAGGAACAGATCCAGGCCCTGATGCCGACCCTGGCGGAAGGCTGGCAGGTGCGTACAAACGAGAAAACCGGCAATCCGCAATACATCCGGCCCTCGGTCGTGGTGCTGTACCGTGAGGACCAGAAGTTCTTCGTCGATCCGATCATCCCGCGTCCCGGCCGCACCGAGGGACAGTACGACCTGGTGATCGCGTCCCAGCCCTATCGCGCCAACATGAGCGCCCAGTTCAAGGTGGAGAAAGTTCTGGCGCCGCTTGCCCGTGCGCTGGCACCCGGTGGCCGCATGCTGGGCGTGCATTCCCACGGGCAGGACCCGGGACTGGAAATCATCCAGGGCATATGGCCCGGCCGCGAGCTGAACCAGACCAGCCGTCAGCTCCTGATGCGCACGCTGAAACAGGAAATGGGCAAGGCCAGCCGCGATCTGCGTTTCAACACCTACTCCGACAAGCGCGCGCTGTTCCGCTACGACATGCACACGCTGCCCACGGAGATCGGCTCCAGCGCCGGCATAGGAACATCGACGCTGTTCGCGGCCTGGAACGCAGCGATCTACGTCTATCAGATCGAGGACGAGCTGATATCGAACGCTATCGGGAATGGTGACTACCTCGATGTGACGCGCGACGTCCTCCAGAAGCACAACGGCCTCTGGTTCACGAACGAATCCTATGTCGTCACACGCAAGGCGGGCTGAAACCATGAACGCCGCACGTCCCCTGCCCGGTGAAAGCGCCCTTGTCCGGGCACTTCTGGCCGGAGAATTCGCCGTCACCGCCGAGGTCGTCCCGCCCCTGTCGAGCGACCCCGGCGAACTTCTCGAGAAGGCAGCCCCGGCCAGAGGGTGTGTCGATGCGCTGAACGTGACCGATGGCGCCGGCGCCCGCCCGCATCTGGCGAGCCTCGCTGCGGCCGGCATCCTCGTCCAGAACGGCTATGAGCCGGTGCTGCAGTTCACCTGCCGGGACCGCAACCGGCTGGCGCTGCAAAGCGATCTGCTCGGCGCGGGAGCCTTCGGCATCCACAACCTTCTGATTCTGGGCGGCGACGACCCGAAGGCAGGCGACCAGCCCGAGACCAAGCCGGTGTTCGATCTGGGCACGGTGGAGTTCATCCAGACGGCGCGGCAGATGCGCGACGATGCCGTCCTGCCGTCGGGCCGCGAGATTTCCCATCCGCCGAACCTGTTCATCGGCATCGCGGATTCCCCGATGGAACTCAAAGCCGACTGGACGCCGGACCGCCTGGTCGAGAAGATCGACGCCGGTGCGCAGTTCGCGCAGATGCAGTTCTGCTTCGATATCGGCGTCCTGGAACGCTACATCGCGCGGCTGCGCGACCACGGCATTCCCGACCGGCTGTTCCTGCTTCCCGGAATCGGGCCGTTGCTATCGGCAAAATCAGCACGGTGGATGCGCGAGAACCTGTGGGGCGTCATCATCCCCGACGCGCTGATCGAGCGGATGGAAGGCGCCGAGGACGAGCGTGCGGAAGGCCGCAAGATTTGTGTCGAGCTGATCCAGCAGATGCGCGAGATCGAAGGCATTGCGGGCGTCCACATCATGGCCATCCGCCAGCAGGAAGCGATCCCGGAAATCGTGGCCCAGGCACAAATCGGCCCGGCGCATCGCCGGGCCGACCCGTCATAGAATTTGCCGTTCGCGCCCGAAGGGGCGCGGCCCGCTACAGGTTGAACTGGTAGGCGTGCGGCACCCAGGTGTAACCGTCGCCATGGGTGTCGATGTAGCCCACCGACGGGAACGGCATGTGGAAGCCGATCGCCGGCATTTTCGCATCCGCGATCTGCGCCAGCAGGCGCTTGCGCGAGACGATCGCCTTGTCGGGGTCGTCGTCCATGCCGAACTTGTATTCCGGATGGGCGATCGATACGGCGAAATGCGCGACCGTGTCGGACATGATCATCAGTTCATCGCCGCCGTCATGGATGTGATAGGCCATGTGGCCGGCGGAATGCCCGTAGGCGTCCACGGCGGTCACGCCGGTGACAATGTCGTCGCCCGGCATCACGAAGCGGGCCTGATCGGCCAGCGGCTCACAGATTTTCTGGAACATCGCGAGCGTCGGCGGACGGTGCGCGGGGATGTTCTCTCCCTTGCGCCAGTAGTCGAACTCGTCGGTGCCGAAAACGATCTCGGCATTCGGGAAGGTCAGTTCGTCGCCGTTGGTCAGGTTGGCGATGTGGTCCGGATGGCAGTGGGTGATGACCACGATATCCACATCGGACCGTTCGTAACCGGCATCGGCCAGGCGGGCATTGTAATGGCCGGCGTTGGGCTGCGGGGACTTGTCACCGAAGCCGGGATCGAAGGCGATCAGCTTGCCGTTCGCCTCCACCAGCGTCGGCACGAACTGGTGCTCGAACTGCGGGAACGGAATGTGGTTCCGCTTTGCGATGGCCTCGATGTCTTCGGGGCTCGCGTTGGTCCCGGTCACGGGATGTAGGTCCTCGCGGTGCAGAAAACCTTCCAGAATGTTGGTCACGACGAAATCGCCGAGTTTGAACTGATAGACGGTCGGGCGCGTCATGGCGGGTGCGTTGGAAACCACTCGATCCTCCTCCGGTACGTTGGCAACGCTGTATAGCACCGGTCATGCCGTCTTCCAAAGCACAGCGCCGTGGACGTGACGGCACACGTTGACTTTGAAAGCGAGTCCCCGGAACGTACCTGCCTAGGAGGACGCCAACATGAACGATACCGGTAATTTCCGGGTGCGTGCACTCGGCAAAAGCCTGGGCGCGGAAGTCCTGGACCTCGATATCTCGCAGCCGCTGGATCAGGGCACGGTCGATGCAATCCGCGCCACCTGGCTCGAGAACCTGGTTCTCGTGTTTCGCAACCAGCACCTGACCGATGCGCAGCTGACCGCATTCAGCCGCCGCTTCGGCGATCTCGACACCGTGCCGGGCTGGGAGCCCTTCTCGCCGAACGGCTTTCCGGAAGTGCTGATCATCTCGAATGTGCAGGAGAACGGCACGACCATTGGCGTCCTGGGAGACGGGGAAGCGGCCTGGCACACGGACATGGCCTATATCGATGAGCCACCGATCGCGAGCCTGCTCTACTCGCTCGAAGTCCCCGACAGCGGCGGCGATACCAGCTTCATGAGCATGTACGCCGCGCTCGACACACTGCCCGACGATTTACGCCGCGCCATCGAAGGCAAGACCCTCAATCACGATTCCAGTCATGACAGCAGCGGTCAGCTGCGGCCGAACCATACCATGTTCGACGACGTGACCGGTGCGCCCGGCGCACGTCATCCTCTGATCCGTGTCCATCCGGAAACCGGACGCGCCGCCCTGTTCCTCGGGCGGCGGCTGCACGGCTGGGTGGTCGGCGACGATCTGCAAACGAGTGACGCGCTGCTCGACGCACTGTGGCCGCATTGCACCGAGGGCGACTTCACCTACCGGCACGAGTGGCAGCCGGGCGATCTGCTGATGTGGGACAACCGGGTGACCATGCACCGGCGCGAACCTTTCGACGCTTCGGCGCGCCGCGTCATGCACCGGACCCAGCTCAAGGGCATGGGACCCGTTGAAGCCGCCGCCTAACCCGGCTTCGCACCGCCCAGCGGCAGCCGGATCAGCACGCGCAAGCCGCCCTCGTCGCGGTTCTCGAGTTCGATCGTGCCGCCTTGTGCCCGCAGGATTTCGCGCGCCAGCGTCAATCCGAGCCCGCTGCCGCCGGTGCCACGATTGCGGGAATTCTCCAGCCGCTCGAAATCGGCGAACACACGTTCCAGTGCTTCCTCGGGGATACCCGGCCCGTCGTCCTCGACCTCGATCCGGGCATCCGAACCGTCATGTTCCACGCGCACACGCGCACGCGTTCCGTACTTGATCGCGTTGTCGATCACGTTACGCAACGCGCGCCGTGTCAGGTTCGAGCGGATATGGGCCGTCACCCGGCCGTCGGTCAGCAGTTCGACATCCGCGCCCAGCTCGCGGAAATCCTCCACCACCGCGTCCACCAGCGCCAGCAGATCGACCGCCCGCACCTCCTCGCCGGACTGTCGCAGCCGGGCAAGCATCAGGATGTCGGACAGCGTATCTTCCAGATCGGCGATGCTCGCGATCATCGCATTGCGTTCACCTTCCTCCTCGACGTTCTCGGCGCGCAGCCGCAGCGAGGCCAGCGGGGTACGAAGATCGTGGCCGATCGCGCCGATCATCCGATCCTTCTCCGTCAGCATCGCGGAAATCCGCTCGCGCATGCCGTTGAACGCCCGGATCAGGTGCCGGATATCCTCCGGCCCGCTTTCGGTGATGGCCCCCTCATCCCGGCCATGACCAAAAGCATCGGCGGCCCGGATCAGCCGCGCCAGAGAGGCCGAGGAACGCCGCACCAGCCACAACAGCGCCAGCAATATCACCGCATAGAGAATGCCGGTCTGGATGAGGATCCGGGCCAGAATTCCCTCGCTGACAGGCGGGACCGGGGCGACAAGATTGATCCACGGGCCACCGGTCATATGGGCCGAGACCAGCAGCACATGCGGATCGCGCGCGGGCCGGTCGCGCAGAAATCCCGGCATCCAGGGGCGCGCATCCTCGCGCCGCGCGGGGGCGACGCGGATATCATCGATGTCCTGAGCGTTCTCGCGCAGCTCTTCGAAAATCCGCCGCTCGGCGCGCCTGAATCTCCGGATGTGCTCGGGCACAGAGCTGTCCGGGGTGACCCGGGCCCGCCCGATAAATCCATCACGCCGGTGCACAAGCGCGGAATCGGCGCGCAACCGGTCCGCCACATCGACGATCCGCGCCACGGACGGCGCGCTGATCGCTTCCAGCCGGCGCTCCTCGCGTTCTTCCACCAGCAGGAAGGCGTGAATGCCCTGGGCGATGAAAAGAGCCAGCGCGACCAGAAGCGCAAGCTGCCCGGCAAGCGTGGATGGCCAGACCTTCCTCACAGCCGGGTCACGTCCGCGGAAAAGGAATATCCCCCGCCCCAGACGGTCTTGATCAGGAGCGGCGATTTCGGGTCGGCCTCGATCTTCCGGCGTAGCCGGCTGATCTGGTTGTCGATGGCGCGGTCGAACGCGTGGGCCTCACGCCCCTGGGTCAGGTCGAGGAGCTGATCGCGTGACAGCACCTGACGGGGATGGCTGACCAGCGCCAGCAGCAACTTGTACTCACCTGTCGAAAGCGGGACCGCCACGCCGTCCCGGTCCACAAGTTCGCGTTCCCCCGCCTTCAGCACCCAGTCGGCGAAGGCATAGCTCTCGGTTTCCGGCGCGCGCACTCGCGTACCGCCGGCCCCGACGCGCCGAAGCACAACGCGGATGCGCGCGACCAGCTCACGCGGGTTGAAAGGTTTGGTGACGTAGTCGTCCGCGCCGATTTCAAGTCCAACAATACGGTCGGTGTCTTCCGCGCGGGCGGTCAGCAGGATCACAGGGGTATCGGTCGTCTCGCGAATGTGGCGGCACAGGCTGAGACCGTCCTCGCCCGGCATCATGATATCGAGCACGACGAGATCGATAGCATAGGCCGCGAGCTGTTTGCGGGCGTCGCTCGCATTCGACGCCGCGCGCACGCGAAAGCCGTGGTCCGACAGGTAGCGGACCAGCGGCTCGCGGATCGAGGATTCGTCATCGACGACCAGAATATGCGGACGGCCCTCACTCATGGCCCGATCTTAGACACGCACCTCTATGGGGAGAAGCCGGGGGCACGACACCCCCGGCACCCGTCCCTTAGCGGTGGTCGCGATCGCCCCGGTGTTCACGCTCGCCGTCGTGGTAACCGCGCTTGTCGCCGCGATGCTCGTGTTCATCGTCGTGATCGCCGCGCTTGCCGCCGCGGTACTCACGCCCGTTCTCGCGCTCCTCTTCGGTGATGACGCCGTCGCCATCCGTGTCGAGGCGGGCGAAATGGCGTTCCGCCAACGCATCGAACTCGGCCCGGCTGATCGCGCCATCGCCGTCGGTGTCGAGCTTCTCGAGGAATTTCGCACCCCGATCACTGCCCCGGCGCTCCGACCACTTGGCCTTGCGCTCGGCGGCGGCCGCATCGAACTCCTCGCGGGAAACCGTGCCATTACCGTCCGCGTCCATGCGGTCGAACCGTTCAGCCTGACGCATCGGACCCGCCGCCAGCATTTCGGCGGCGGTCACGCGGCCATCGCCATCCGTGTCCATCCTGGTGAATTGCTCGGTCATCTTCGCCGTGACTTCGGCCCGCGTGATGTTGCCGTCCTTGTCGGCGTCGAAGCCGAACTTACCGCCCGAATGGGCCATCGCCAGACCGCTCGTCAGCACCAGGGCCGCGAGGCCCGTTCCGATCGCCAGTTTCTTCGAGATCATGTTTCAATCCTTCTGTCAGTCGTTGCGCAGAATCGTCATCTGCTTGCTGACGGTTATGGGGATTGGTTGTCCCGCAAGTTTGTCGCGGGGCGGGAGAATTGTCGCAAATTGTCGCAAGACGTGGCGGGACTAGCTGTGCCGAACCCGCAAAAAGGTAATAAAAATCAACGCCGTGACGAACATGATGAGGCTGTATGTCGCCGCCGGCACGACAGCCAGCCCGCCGCCGAAGAGCAGCGCCGCCACCGCGATGGCCAGCGTACCGTTCTGCAGCCCGCACTCGATCGAGATCGCGATCCGCTGGCGCGGCCCGGACGCAAACACAGTCGCAAGCAGATATGCCAGGGCCATCATCGCGACATTGAGCACCAGCGTCACGAGCCCCGCCTGGGCGAAGTACTCGACGATGTTGCTGCGCTCCTGGAAAATCGCGCCCGCGAGAACCAGCACAAACAGCCCGGCGGACACGCGGCGCGCAACAGGCTCGAAGCCCAGCGCAAAACCTTCCGCGCCCCGCCGCACGGCCAGCCCGATCAGGACCGGAACGGTCACGATCACGAACACGCTGATCGCCGTAGCGGTGACCGAGACATCGCCCGCCTCTCCGCCCAGCAACTGCGCGTAGGAGAACAGGATCACCAGGGGAATGGTTGCAACGCTCAACAGACTGATCACGGCGGTCAGCGAAATCGACAGGGCGACATCGCCCCGCGCGAACGCCGTCAGGAGGTTCGACGTCACCCCGCCTGGCGCCGCCGCAATGATCATCACCCCCATGGCGAGTTCGGGCGGCAGGTTCCAGAGCGACACGAGAACGAAACCCACCACCGGCAGAAGGACAATCTGGGACAGCGCCCCGATCAGGAAGTCCTTCGGCTGGCGGGCAACGCGCGCGAAATCCTCGAATGTCAGCCCCAGCCCCAGCGCGAACATGATGAACGCCAGCGCCAGCGGCAGCACGACGTCGGTCACGGTCCCCATGCGTATCTCCCCTTGATTTCGCACAAAGACTATCCAAACGCCGCGCGTCGCGAAAAGGTGGCTTTTTCGGGTGACCGCTGCCAAGGAACGCGCATGAAGAGTGACACACAAACCAGCAAGTTCCTGAGCCTCATCCTGCGCCACCGCCCCGACAAGGTCGGGCTGACGCTCGACCCGGACGGCTGGGTCGATGTCGATCGGCTCCTCGCCGCGATGGGCGAACACGGCCACCGCCTTGAGCGGGCCGAGCTTGAGCGCGTAGTCGCGGAGAACAACAAGAAGCGCTTCGCATTCGACCCGACCGGCACGCGCATTCGCGCCTCCAAGGGGCACAGTCTCGATGTGGATCTGGGTCTCGAACCGCGAACGCCGCCGGACCTGCTTTTCCACGGCACCGTCGCGCGGACTCTCGCGAGCATTTCGCGGGAAGGCTTGCGGGCGATGTCACGGCGCCATGTCCATCTGAGCCCGGATCGCGCCACCGCGGAGATCGTCGGAAAACGCCGTGGCGCCCCCGTGATCTTGGAGATCGACAGCGCCGCCATGGCGCAGGACGGCCACGCCTTCTACCTGTCCGACAACGGAGTGTGGCTCACCGACGCGGTTCCGGCCAGCTATCTGCGTAATCTGGAAGAGCTTCTGCCACCCGACTGAACGCCATGGTGCGTCAGCACTTCGGCTTTGCCGATTCCATGTCTATAGTGCCTCCAGGTTGCGGTTCGGGCCATCCGCCCGCTCACCGTGTTGGGGCAATTAAGCGTAAATGGGGGACACGATGACGTCATCGGATCACGTCAATCTCGAACAGTTCATGGAAGGCGTGCAGCGCCGTAATCCCGGCGAGACCGAATTCCATCAGGCGGTCTATGAGGTCGCGGTCGATATCTTCGACTACATCGCCGACAAGGAGATTTACCACGAGGCGCAGATCCTGCGCCGTATCGCCGAGCCGGACCGTGTCGTGTCCTTCCGCGTGTGCTGGGAAGACGACAACGGCAACATCCGCGTCCAGCGCGGCTACCGTGTCCAGAACAACAACGCGATCGGCCCCTACAAGGGCGGCATCCGGTTCCACAAATCGGTGAACCAGTCGATCCTGAAGTTCCTGGCCTTCGAGCAGACCTTCAAGAACAGCCTGACGAGCCTCCCCATGGGCGGCGGCAAGGGCGGGTCCGACTTCAACCCGAAGGGCAAGTCGGACCACGAGGTCATGCGTTTCTGCCAGTCCTTCATGACCGAGCTCTATCGCCATGTCGGTGAGGACACCGACGTTCCCGCCGGTGATATCGGCGTGGGCGCGCGCGAAATCGGCTACATGTTCGGCCAGTACAAGCGCATCACGAACAAGTATGTCGGCGTGCTGACCGGCAAGGGCCTGGAATACGGCGGCAGCCTGGTCCGCACGGAGGCGACCGGCTACGGCGCGGTGTACTTCCTGCAGGACATGCTGACCGAAGCCAAGGACGGCATGGATGGCAAGACCGTCTGCATTTCGGGCTCCGGCAACGTCGCGACCCATGCGGCGGAAAAGGCGACCGAGCTTGGCGCGAAGGTCGTCACGCTGTCGGATTCCGGCGGCTTCATCTACGACCCCGAAGGCTTCACCCAGGAGAAGATCGACTGGGTGAAGGAGCACAAGACCCACCGGCGCGGCCGCATCTCCGACTACGCCGACGAGTTCAAGGGTTCGGAGTTCCACGAAGGCAAGCGCCCGTGGTCGGTCCCGTGCGAACTGGCCCTGCCCTGCGCGACCCAGAACGAGATCAACAAGGACGAAGCTGAAATGCTCGTCGGCAACGGGCTGAAGGCGCTCGCCGAAGGTGCCAACATGCCGACGGTCAACGAGGGCGTGGAGGTCTTCCGTGAGGCGAAGGTCCTGTTCGGCCCGGCCAAGGCGGCCAATGCCGGCGGCGTGGCCGTCTCCGGCCTCGAGATGAGCCAGAACAGCGCACGCATCTCATGGACGTCGGACGAGCTGCAGAAGATGCTGCGCGACATCATGCAGAACATTCACTCCAACTGCCTGGAGTACGCACGCCGTCCCGACGGCTATGTCGATTACGCCAAGGGCGCGAACATCGCGGGCTTCAAGAAGGTTGCGGACGCCATGCTGGCCTTCGGCGTCGTGTGATCGGACACACCTCCAACATCATCGCGTTGTCGCGGCGGTCCCTCGGGGTCGCCGCGACAGCTGCCACACTCGCCGTGGTCAGCATCACACAGACGGCCACTGCACAGCAGACAGAGCCAACCGCGCTCTATCTGGGGCTCGTCGGGGAAGACAGCGGAAGACCTGTCATTAAGTTCGTCTACTCAGAGCGCGGAGGCTATCGACCATCCTTCGGAATTACGATTACCCCCCGCGACGGGCGCTGCAACGGTCAGGCCGCAAAAAAACCTCGAACTCCCGAACGAATATACCGGCGCTCCTCTCTATGATCCCGGCCCGGTCGAGCAGCAACTCCCCGTTGCAGGGTTGCCGGACTTGTTCGCAATCGCCGTACGGAAGCATCTCGAGCGAAAAGGCATAACTTCGCCTGAGATAGTTGGACCTTACACGCAGTGTACGAAACGGGTCTGGGAAACGCTGCTCTCCCTGCGCTGAGCAGAACTTAATCGCACCCGCAGTCAGTTCGGCCCGTTCGTCTCGAACACGACCTCGCCACCATGCGCGGGGTGCCCGCCGCGCAGTACACCCGCATGCGTATCACGGTAGAACGGCGCGAAGGCCGGTGACAGTTCCCGACTGTTCGGCGGCGACAGCCACAGCCGCATCAGGTGGCGCCGCTTCCCCGGCTCCGGGCAATCCTCGAAGGCGGTGCGCATGTGCAGAGTCGTGTGATTGTTGAGGAACTGGATGTCGCCCGGCTGGAACATCATGGTGAGCTGGAACTCCGGGCGTGCACAGATTTCGTCGATAAGGTTCAGCGCGTCCGTCTGCGCCGGTGTCTGGTCGGGCAGGTGATCCATCATCTCCGCCGAGCGGATATGGGTGCGCGTGTAGCGCGCCGCGAACTGCCCGCCATGCATGTTGAAGATGGGCTGCTGGTAGTGCGGAGGCGTCCCCGGCAACTCGTTGCCCTGAAAGCTCCAGTAATAGGGCTCGTAAAGCACCTCCAGAAGATCCGGACGGGTGCGCAGGATTTCATTGTGAATGGCACCGGTACTGACGATCCGGCTGAGCCCGCCCTCCTTGGCCGGCTGGATGCAGAACAGGCCGGTCACGTCCGCCGCGTCGGCGTGATAGGTCAGCTCACCCGCGCTGGTGTAGCCTCGAAACTTCGGCCCATCGAGCCCGGTCCCCAGATCCCGCACATCGCCCAGCACGTCGCCGCGCTTGCTCTGGGACGCGGCCTGGCCGAGATGCAGGCCGATGCCCCAGTAGATGAACCGAAGGTCATCCTTCGTGTAGCGCTCCACCGGCACGCCGCGCAGCAGGAACAGGCCGGCGCCGTCTTCCAGCTCATGCAGCAGGCGGTCCAGCACCGGCCTCAGGCCCGGCAACGGAAACTGGTCTTTCGTGAGGGTCGCAAGCGTCACTCCGGCATTCAGCGCCTGCCGGTATGCCGCGTCGATTTCAGCGATGTCATCCCCGGTGAAGCAGTACACCCACTCATCAGAGTTCTGGACATCCGCACCCATCCACACGGCCGGTCCCGTCAGGGGTACGTGTTCCATTTTCTCGACAGCGGACATTCCAGGTATCTCCCGAACTTTCAGCGATCCGCGAGCACGGCAAAGGCACCTTGGCCGCGCGCCCACATCAGCAGCATGACGATACAGACAAGCAACACGACTGCACTGATCGCCAGCGACGACTGAATGCCTATCAGACCACCGCCGAAGCCGACCGTGAACCCGCTGAAGGTTCGCCCGCCCAGACTGCCCACATTGAACAGACCGATGGCGCGACCGCGAATTTCCGCCGGTGCGTTCAGCTGCGCCAGCGTGCGGCTCATGGAATTGAAGGACAGGTCGAAGAACCCGGCGCACACCAGCAGGCAAAGCGACAGGACATAGTTCGACGACATGGCGAACCCGAAGATCGCTGTCGCCCACAGCATCGCCAGGATGAACGCCGAACGGGTGCGCGCCGGAAGCAGGTTGCGCGCCTCAAGAACCAGCCCTGCCGTCAGCGCGCCGGCCGCATTCGCGCCGAACAGCAGGCTGTAGTAGAGCCCCTGCCCTCCATAGCCGAGATCCTGCGCGAATTCCGGCATCTGCGCCTGATGCGCGTTCCCCACGATGGCCGCGCCCAGCCCCGCCAGCAGGGACATGGAGAACACGATTGGCAGACCGGACACCTGCCGGAAGGTCTGGACCATGTCACCGAACCCGGAGATCGCCCGCTTCGCGCCGTCGCGCACCCGGTTGAGTTCCTTGGGGTTGTTGATGAGCCATAGCGTGAGCGGCAGATAGATCAGGACATTGATAAAGATGCCGTTGGTCGCGCCGAAGATGATCAGCAGCGCGCCACCCACCGCCGGTCCCAGCAGCACACCCAGCGTGATCGAGGTCGCCATCAGCCGGATCGCGCTCTGCAACTGGCGCGAACCCACCACTTCATGCAGCAAAACCTGTCCTGCCGGCGCCCAGAGCGCACCCGCAATCCCGTGCACGATCAGCAGGATGACCGCGTGCCATTTCGCCAGCGTGTCGGTGGCGAACAGGATGCCCCAGAACAGCGAGACCACCATGAACAGTCCCATGGATATCTGGATGATGCGGCGCGGGTCGTACCGGTCGGCCAGCGCCCCGGCCCAGACCGAACCCAGCAGGAACGGCAGCCAGTGCGCGACCACGGCGAACCCCGCCAGCGACGGCGAATGGAACTTCTCGAAGATGATCCAGTAGCTGATGACGTGCTCGATGCTGTCGGCCATCATCGCCAGCGCCGCGCCGATCAGGTAGTTGCGCGCCGCCGGAACGCGCAACGCGGCATAGGCCCGCGTGTCTGTCGCAGCGGCATCAGGGGTACCGGTACTGGTCATGTTATGTCCGTGAATGCAGGGCCGGGTTCAGGCTTCAGGCCGCGTGCCGGCGCATGAAATCGGCGAAGGTATCCGCGATTTCCGGCTCGTACGCCCCCCATTCGACAAACGGGATCACCGGTTCGTCGGAATCCTCGATGGGCAACGGATGCAGCTCACTGTCCGGGATCATCCCGTGCACCGTCCGTCCGACCCGGGAATCGTGAACCCGGTCATTGCCGGGAATGATGATTGCCGGCTTGTCGATGGAATTCAGCTCGGCCTCGGTCACACCGAATACCGGCAGACCGGACCCGGCCACGAACAGGTCGCGGAGACGGGTCTGGATATCGATGAACTGCTCCGCCGACATCGACCTGAGCCGTTTCTCGTTCTCCGGGTTGGCCGCGATCCGCTCCGCATATTCCGGCGTCGCGCACACGCCGTCCATCCCTCCGGCCTCCGCTGCGCGGATAAACTGATCGTAATAGTTCTCCGGCAGCCGTTGCGCCGCGAACGCACCGCCCGTCACGCGCAGGAGCAGGAGCCCCCGCACGGCATCGGGGTGGCGCAACGCGAAGAACAGGGCGGTACGGGCGCCGGCGGAAGATCCGCCGATGAACGCGGGTACCTCGCCCAGTTCGCTCAGAAGGACGAACATGTCGTCCGCCCAGACGGCTTCCTCCACCTCGTCGGCAGCCATCAGGATATCCGACGCGCCCGTGTTCCGCCGGTCGTGCAGCAGGACTCGGAACCCGCGTTCCGCCAATTTCTCGGCCAGCGGCAGGAATTCGTCGTAGCCGCGCCGTCCGCCGGTCACCAGCGTGGTCAGCGGGCCTTTGTTTCCGACGATCTCGTAGCGGAGCTTGACGCCCCGGATATTCGTAAATGGCATGAAAGCTAGTCCCCCCGGACGTCTCGACCCCGTTATCCGGTCAGGTTATACGCTAGGCTGCGTCTTCCCAACCGTTCAGTTAACTGCCGAACTTATGCCTGAAAACGCCGCTGCGACAGCCCTGGACCTGACCGACCGCGCCATCTACGAGGTCTGGGTCACCGACACCGTGCGCTATAGCGACCTCGACCCGAACAACCACGTCAACAACGGCGCGATCAATCAGTTCTTCGAGGACGGCCGCGTCGGTTTCCGGCTGCAGCGCCTTGTCGAGGCCGCCGGCAACACACTGACCGGCTTCGCCGTGGTCAAGTATGCCGCGACCTACATCTCTCCCGCCCACTATCCCGGCACTGTCGAGATCGGCACCATCGTCACCCGCGTGGGCAACTCGTCCTACGGGCTGGGCCAGGCGATCTTCCAGGACGGAAAATGCGTGGCCACGGCGGAGATCGTGACGGTCCACTTCGATCCGGCCACCTCACGGCCCATCCCCCTTCCCGACCCGATCCGCTCTGCGCTCGAAGGCGCGATGATCGCCGCACCGGAGACGACCGCGTGACCGACCTTTCCAGGAAAGCGCTGAACATCGAGGATATCCGCAAGCTGGCGAAGCGGCGGCTGACCAGGGCACTGTTCGACTTCTGTGACAAGGGCAGCGAAGACCAGATCGCCATGCGGGACAACCGCGCGGCGCTGGACGCCATCAAGCTGATGCCGCGTGTGCTGAACAACACGTCCGGACGCCATACGGAAACCGAACTGTTCGGACAGAAGATCGGCCTGCCGCTGCTGATCGGGCCGACCGGCCCTGCCGGCTTCGTCTGGTACCGGGGCGAGACCGAATTGGCGAAGGCCGCGGCGAAGAAGAACATTCCCTTCACGCTGGCCAGCACCTCCAATACCGCCATGGAACAGGTGATCCGGAACGGCGGCGGCACCCAGTGGTTCCAGCTCTATGTCTGGCGCAACCCGGAGGCGGCCTTCGTCACCGTCCAGCGCGCACTGGATGCGGGCTTCGAGGCATTGGTCGTGACCGTAGATTCCCCGGTCTATAACAATCGCGAAAGCGATGTGCGCAACGGCCTCGTCTTCCCGCCGAAGATGAACATGAAAACCGTGATCGACGGCGCGCTGCATCCGCGCTGGACCATCGGCACGGCCGGGAAATACTTCCGGGCCGAGGGCCGCCTGCCTGCCTTCACCAACATCCATATCCCCGAGGAGGACAAGGCCGAGGCCACCGGCTACGTCTCCGCCAAGTCCAAGAGTTTCCTCAACCGAGACGACACCATGGACTGGGAGTACATCAAACGCCTGCGCGAGGTCTGGCCCAAGAAGATCCTGCTCAAGGGCATCCTCCACCCCGAGGACGCGCGCAAGGCGGTCGAGGCGGGCATCGATGGCATCTTCGTCTCCAACCACGCGGGCAATGTGAACGACACGGCGATCACACCGTGGGACGCACTTCCGGCGATCCGGGACGAGGTCGGCGGCAAGATCACCATCATTGCGGATTCCGGTGTGCGGCGCGGCAGCGATGTGCTGAAAGGCCTCGCGCTGGGCGCGGATGTGATCGCCATCGGCCGCCCCACCCTGTGGGGTGTCGGCGCGGCAGGTGAGCCTGGCGCGAGCCGGGCGCTCGACATCCTGGAAGCGGAAATCCTGCGCACCATGGCGGTGCTGGGCGTCGTCGATATTCCGTCGATCACCCGCGAGCATATCCGCCTGCCGGGCGAGTTGCCGGTGATGGGGCACGCCGCGCCGCGATAAGCCATCCCTGCAACATGCCGGAACATGGACAAACACCGTGTTCCGACCCATGTTGTGGCCGATATGACATCGCAAGCCGAAACATTCGACACGGAAGAACCCGGTCTGCCCGACTTCGGGTTCGACAACTCCTTCGCGCGCGAGCTGGAGGAATTCTACGTCCCCTGGCAGGCCGCGCAGGCTCCCGAGCCGCGTCTTCTGAAGTTCAACCATGCGCTGGCCGTCGAACTCGGCCTCGACGCCGATGCGCTCGACACGCCCGCGGGTACAGCAATCTTCGCCGGAAACCGTGTGCCGGTCGGCGCGAGCCCGCTGGCCCAGGCCTATGCCGGGCACCAGTTCGGCGGCTTCACGCCGCAGCTCGGTGACGGGCGGGCGCTTCTACTGGGCGAGGTCCTCGATACCCACGGCAACCGTCGGGACATCCAGCTCAAGGGCTCGGGCCGCACACCCTTCTCACGCGGCGGCGACGGCAAGGCCGCGCTCGGCCCGGTCCTTCGTGAATACCTGATCGGCGAGGCCATGCACGCGCTCGGCGTTCCGACGACACGTGCGCTAGCCGCCGTTTCGACCGGCGAGCAGGTGTTCCGCGAGACGGCACTTCCGGGTGCCGTCCTGACCCGTGTTTCGGCCAGCCATCTGCGGGTCGGCACCTTCCAGTTCTTCGCCGCGCGCGGCGAGACCGACATGGTGCGCCAGCTCGCGGACTACGCCATCGCCCGCCACCACCCGGCGGCAAGGGATGCGGACAATCCCTACCTCGCCTTCTTCCAGTCGGTCGCGCAGGCGCAGGCACAACTGGTCGCCCGGTGGATGAGCATCGGCTTCATCCACGGCGTGATGAACACGGACAACACCACGATTTCCGGTGAGACCATCGACTACGGCCCGTGCGCCTTCATGGACGCCTATGACCCGGCTACGGTGTTCAGCTCCATCGACCTGCAGGGGCGCTACGCCTACGCCAACCAGCCGCCGATCCTGACCTGGAACCTGGCGCGGCTGGCAGAGACCCTGATCGCGCTGGTCGATCCGGACAGGGACCGGGCGATCGAACTTCTCACCGATGCCGCCAACGCGGCGCCCGGGCTGTTCGCGGACGCCTGGATCGCGCGGATGCGCGCCAAGATCGGCCTCAGCACGGCCGAGGACGGCGACGTCGATCTCGTGAACAATCTCCTCGGCGCGATGCATCAGGGCAAGGCGGACTTCACGCTGACGTTCCGCCGCCTGTCGGACGCCGTGCGCGGCGACACCGCTCCCGTACGCGCCCTGTTCGACGATCCGGCTATCTTCGATGCATGGGAAAGCGACTGGCGCGCCCGGCTGGACCGGGATACCGGGGATGTTACCGACCGCGCGGATGCAATGGACCGGGTGAACCCGATCTATATCCCGCGCAACCAAAAGGTCGAGGAGGCGCTGGCCGCCGCCGTGGACCACAACGACATGTCCGCGTTCGACGCGCTGCTGTCGGTTCTGTCCGCGCCGTTCGACGAGGTGGCCGGAAACGAGGCCTTCGCCGCGCCAGCGCCCGACACGTCCGTCCCCTATCAGACCTTCTGCGGCACCTGACCCCCGACCTGATCGGCGAATCGCGCGCGCAATAGCGCCAGCTTGGGATCGATATAGGTCCGGCAGAACGGACGTTTGGGATCGCTGCGGTAGTAGTCGTGGAACCGTTCGTCCGACGGCTTGAACCCCGCGAACGGCAGGATCCGCGTCACCAGCGGCTTGTCGAATTCCGGCTGTAGCCGCGCCAGTACATCACACACGGCATCGGACTGCGCCGCATCGAAGGCATAGACCGCGCTCCGGTACTTGCCCCGCATCTTGTGGGCGGCGGTGCTGGCATGGGTGCGCAGATGGACATCGGTCAGAACATCCAGGCTGATTTCATCGGGATCGAAGGTCACCAGAGCAGCCTCGGACCAGCCGTCATCGGGCGGTGCGGATCGGATAAACCCCTGCGCCACGTCCCGGACGCCGCGCAGCGACTGGAACACCGCCTCGGTGCACCAGTGACAGCCGCCGCCGAACCCGATCCGCCGGGGATCGTGGCTCAGGCCGCGTCCTCGCGCTTCGGCAGCTTCCAGTTGGGCCGGGGGAAGTGGCAGGTGTAGCCGTTGGGGAACCGCTCCAGATAGTCCTGGTGCTCGGGCTCCGCTTCCCAGAAATCGCCCACCGGCTCGAGTTCGGTCACGACCTTGCCCGGCCACAGGCCCGACGCGTTCACATCGGCGATGGTCTCTTCCGCCACACGCTTCTGCTCGTCATCCACATAGTAGATGGCCGAGCGGTAGGACGGGCCGAGGTCGTTGCCCTGGCGGTCCCGGGTCGTCGGGTCGTGGATCTGGAAAAAGAACTCCAGCAGCTCGCGATAGCTGATCTTCGCCGGATCGAAGAAAATCTCGATCCCCTCGGCATGCATGCCGTGGTTGCGGTAGGTCGC
>Ga0181580_10000432_pt1 | contig 30729 bp, 52 predicted proteins | sample 071ome_23_FD_132413 | JGI IMG/M metagenome (GOLD analysis project Ga0181580, IMG submission 132413) | Coastal salt marsh microbial communities from the Groves Creek Marsh, Skidaway Island, Georgia - 071403BT metaG (megahit assembly) | ecosystem: Environmental > Aquatic > Marine > Intertidal... | reverse complement strand
TTCAACATTGTGGGACACGGTGAAGATTCGCATTTGGGCAAAAGATGGCGAAGGTTGGGGAGGAAACTACGGAACGGAAATCAAAGAAGTCGCTTTCAAAGCAAAACTAGACGGAAGCACCGAGTGGAGTGATCTCACCAATCTGCTCACTAACTCGTATTTCAATTCGATCAATAGCAACTCTCCGCCAGATGGCTGGTCTTCTGATGCCTCTTGGGATGTCTGTCAAGGACTGACCTCTTCAACCCTGTGTGGATTTGTGCAAAACACTTGGACGTGGGCGACCCCTGCTACCACTACTACGACAACTGTCCCTCAGACAATTGGTCCACCAACAAACCTCACCCTGACCGTTGACTACTTCAACGGAACTGTCACCGCCGACTGGGATGCACCAACCAGTGGCACACTTGATCCTGAACGATACGCAATCGGATTTGGTCTCAACGATGATGGCAACGCCGGTCCATACGGAGTGGCGACCGGGAATGTCGGTGACGAAAACGCCTTGAACACCGCATACACATTTGACGCCTCGTACATAGAAACTCTTTTCAACGAGGCTCACGGGCTATTTAATGTAACTATCAGATCAGATAATGACACGGAAGCCATGTACTCTTCTTGGACGCCTGTTCAGTCAACGACAATCATGAATATGCCCGACGTCGTTGACAATCAAACGTACGTAGAAGATGCAGCGACCGGGGATCTGACCTTTAGTTGGGATGCTTCTTCCGACGGGTTTGTGGATCCATCTCATTATCAAATTGCCTGGAACAACATTGGAAACATGTGGGAACTAGAAGACGAGGGTGCTATCTCTAGCACTGGGGATTTTTCTCAAACTTCCTACACAATTGCATATGAAGATATTGGTAGTGGTGTTAAATATTTTAATATTCTTGCGTGTGGCTCTGAAGGGGACTGCCATATTGGTGAAACAATGGAAATCGAGGTTTTAGCACCAACGCCACCCACCACCACCACGACGACCACCACGACAACAACGACCACAGTACCGACAACGACTACAACTACTACAACTGTGACACCTACCACAACAACCAGTACTAGTACAAGTACGACAACAACGACGTTGGCGCCAACAACAACTACTACGGTAGCGCCGACAACTACTACTACGGAGGTGCTGCCATCAACAACAACGACATCAACAACAAGTACTACGACGAGTACGGTGCCCCCAACTACGAGCACTTCCACGACAACCACCACCTCAACAGTGCCAACAACAACAACCACAACTACGGTCGCCCCAACCTCGACTTCCTCAACAACAACATCTACGACGAGCACAACGATCCCGAGAGCCACAACTACGACAACCACCGTGCCCTTGACGCTCGCAGAAGAAAAAGCTGAAGAAACTAAAGTAGAATTTCAACAATTAGGTATCGACACAGAAGGCGTTAACCTTCTAGAGGTTGATGAAGCTGAAGTAAAAATAGTTGAAGAGCTAGATGAATTAGATGAGGAACTAGCAGAAGATTTCCTTGATGTTGTTGACGGCAATGTAACCGTAGAAGAAGTTGAAAAACTTATAACAGATGATAAGTTTGAAGAAATTTCCGACGATGCTCAACAAGTTCTTGTCGCAGCAGTTAATGAAGCTGAAGACGAAGTAAAAGATACTTTCCAAAAGGAAGTAAATATATTCTCTGATAAAGACTTTGGAGAATACGTACCACTGGGTTCAAATATTAATGTTGAACAAAGAAGAGTATTAGTTGCTGCGGGCGCTACTATAATGGCTGCGGCTGCACCAGCAGGAGGAGGGAGAAGAAGATCGTGAAAAAGATTTTCTCTGAAATAAAAGAATTAAACTGGACAGTAGCAGGCACTGCGCTAGTTCTGATAACACTTAGCGGTGACGTACTAAAGTATGGCCTATGGATAAGCGGTGGCGCAATAGGAATACACCTACTGGCCACCGCTTTATCAAAAGAAGATGAAGACTAATTACTTAGCTTTTTTATCCACCTTATTAAAGACGGCATCTATCTCTTCCTTGGTTAAAATACCGTCATCCATATAAGCCCTAGCTAATCCCTCTATAACCATAGCCACACCGCCTATACCTGCCATCATAACAGCTTTCCATAGTTCGACTCCTGCTATGGCACCAGCCCCTATAACGCTTAAGCCAGAAGCTGCAAATGCGGCTAGTATTCTAAATAGAATTGATTGTAATCTTTCCATATTTCCCTCCAGTATACTCCGAGGAAAATAGTAATCAAGGATTTACAAAATAAAAGGCACCGTTTTCGCCCCAGCTAGCATACCTACTAGTTTCTTCAAACATCTCTTTTTTCTGAAAGTCAAAAGAAGGATTCCTAACCTCTTCAAGGTTAGCATAATTATTGCAATAGTGACCTATAAGGGACATTCTTGTCTTAGATCTATCTACGGCTGGTGATCCACGATGCATTAATCTACCATGCCAAATAAAGGCATCACCTTTTTCTATTAAGAGCTTCTCAACCTTTGCGGATCTAGTATTTATTTGATCTTGATAATATTTAATTCTTTTATCATTAAGGTCGGGATTCTCTCTTCCCTTAACAGCTGTCTCATATAAAAGGTTGTAATCCATATCCCAATTATGAGAACCAGGAACAAACTCAAACGGTCCAGCATCTTCGTCTACATTTTCAAGGGCAACCCAAACACCCATATAGTTACTCCCAGCTATTTCATTTGGCATACAATTATCTTGATGCCACTCAAGCTCGGTAGTAACTGAATAGGTTATATCGGCATGCAGTGCTACCGATTTCTCGGCCACATCAAAAGCATTAGCAATGCTAGGATCGCACAAAATATCTAATATTTCACTGTATTCTAGATATGCGGCTGCTGAACCACCTATATTACTCCACCCAGAAGGATTGTCAGCATTCTCTCTGTTCCATAAATCTAAGTACGCATTTATCTTATCTTCTGTAATTGCATTTTTTATAATAAAGAAGCCATTTTCATTAAAGAAATCTAAATCAATTGAACCATTAACCATTATCTTCCTCCGGATAGTCATAGCCAGTTACATCAGGGTTAACAAAATACATTGCCCCAAGACCACCCCACTCAGCATATCTGAGTGATTTAGTCAGCATGTCGTCAATCATTGAGGAAAAATCTGGTATAGATTCATGCTCATCCATATTTGCGTAGTCGTTGCAATAGTGACCTATCAGTGACATCCTAGTTTTTGATCTATCTATTATGTCTGAACCCCTATGAATCAATCTACTGTGCCAAATAAAAACATCGCCCTTTTTACCCATAAATGAGGTGCCGCCTATGCCTCTTCTTTCCATTTCGTTCTCCAAGTCCAATCCAACACCTTCGTTCATAGACTTGTTCCACAAGTATTCGTAATCCATATCCCAGTTGTGAGAACCAGGAACAAATTGAAACGGACCGGCTTCTGGATCAACATCTTCTAAAGCAACCCAAACGCCAATATAGTTATCTCCGGATTTTTTTAGCGGCATATTATTATCTTGATGCCAACCTAATTCGGTGCTAACACTATACGTTATGTCAACATGTAAAGCTACAGCTTTTTCCAGTTGGACAAAGATATCACCCAAATCTTTACTGCAGAGTATATCCAGAACCTCTGGATGCTTTAGATAAGCGGTGCCAGACGCCCCCTTATCCCCGTCCATCCAACCTTCTGGTCTATTATGGTTCTCTTCTTTCCATAGAGAAACATATTTGTCAATAACATGATCAGGAAAAAAATTTTCTATGATTATAAAACCATCTCTTTCAAAATTTTCTTTTAGACTACCCTGCATAGGTGTCACCATCCCACTCTTCATTTAAAAGTTCCACTATCTTACTTTCAAGCTCGATTAGTTCAACTTCAGGCTTTTCACATATTCCTGTATCATATCCAAAATTTAACAGCGTGCAATTGGGGAATCTCCACACAACCTTACCGGACTTGTCAACTAAAAACTTCTCAAAGTTTCCCCACAATGGAGATTCTTCTCCTTCTGGATTTAAATTTTCATAGAGCTCATGAGGGACCCTATCAAGATCTTTCGTATCGGTATCTCTAGATCTACGAGAAGTAACCAATTCACTAAAGCCATAGCTAACTCCCCACTCTTTTCTGCCATACTCCTGCGACATAACGGCATCGACTATACCATCTTCGTATATTCCGTATGTAACACCAGGTCCACAATAATCATTCGTCGGAACTGCCAAAACCTCAAAGCCTTGGTCTTTATATTTAGCGTAAACCTCTTCTATAACCCCAAACTGAGGAGCATTTCCACAATGACCAGTAGTGTTAACTATCAATGTAACCTTACCCTTATAATTTTGCATTATATCATCCACCAGGCCATCTGCACTGGAGATTTTTATGTCATATATAGATTTTTTTTGCTTATCAGTAGCAACATAGTTAGCAGTCATTTTACATTACCTTCCCTTACTCCGCGTGGCCTAGGTCCATCTTCCCAATTTTCTGGAAATTGCATTCTTTGGTTAGAATCTAGCATGTGCCACATATTGTGAATTGTACTATGCATAGTAATCAGTTTAGGTCTACTTAAATGGCTAATTAAATTCCATCTTGTTTTGTTTGAAACTGTTTCAACAGCATGGACGTACTCTACGGTTCCCGGGAAAAACACTAGTTGACCCGGAGTATGCTCAACTTTTATGTCGTATGCTGGAAAATATAATGATCCGCCTTCGTAATTGTTGTTTAGGTATATATTTGCGGAAAACTCTATAACAGATGGTTCGTATACATGATTGGGAGAATAGTCATGTAGCATATAATTTATGCCGTCAGGACCTTGGGACTCTGCATCTGTATGGCCAGGACATGTGATTCCAGGCTCAGACTTGTGCCTGTTAAAATGAAACATTGGGACAACTTTTCTGCCGCCAATAAAGCTGACAAGTTCTACAACTTTATCCATATATTCTTTGAGAAGTGGATTTTTACCATCATGATAATTGATGAGACTTTTTTCACACTGCTCCCTATACCTTCCAAAAGTATATTCAGTATACTCTGGTCCAGGAAACTTATTATACCACCACTCATCAGTGGTTGGATCCTCCAGGGATTTATCACAAAGTTCATGAAGATTTTGCGCATCATCTAAGGACATAAAGTTCTCTATAACAAAAATATTTTCAGGACTGGCGGGAGTACTATAGTCGCCTAAGTCAGATATATTTATAATCCTCATAAATTTTATCTCCTATTAAAAATAAAATGTTCTGGTATATTAGATCTATCATAGCACACCTTCTCATACATCGCCTGGTCCAAAGTTTTAGACGAGAAAGTAATCGGCTGATCAGGTAAAACAAAATTTTCCCATATATATCTAGCCTTCAAACTGGTCATAAAATTCTGCATAACATATCTTTTACCACTACGAACTTCTTCTACGCCATGTAGGTAATATTTAGTACCTGGAAATGCAATAAACTCATTAGGCTCTGGATATATCTTTAAATCATGCTGAGGAAAATATATCGCACCGCCTGAGTAGTCATTGTTTAAGTAGGTTAGTCCGGCGTACTCTATGAATAGCGATGAGAAATTAAAGTAAGGACCCACTTCTAGCTTATTGTTATTTAAAATAATATCAGCTTCACAATCAGAATGAGGAGGCTGAAACTCGCCAGGATTCCAGTTTCTAAGTGATACACCAGAAAGGTCCATTAAATCTAAACCAAATAATTCACTAGCCAGCTGCACCACCTTATTGGCGTAGTCCATGGTGCGATCTAGAAGTTCTTGATCTTCTATACAATGGTGGTGAGACAACATGGATCTACCAACATTGTCTGGATTATTTAAATGATAATTATTCTTAAATAACGATAAGAAGAAACTGTAGGAATCTTTATCAAGAAAGTTTTTTATTCTATGTATATTACTTATATTCGCCTTTATCATCATCACCATCATCATTAACTGAAACCATACCAGGTGGAATAACGGCTAATCTACACTTTCCTTCAGGATGTATTTGAACAGAAGCTATTTTGCAAACTTTTTCAGATTCATGCAGATAGCAATTTGCACACTTAACTCCAATGCTGGCATCCTCGTTTTCTTCTGGACCCTCATAACCAACCCATATACCTTTTTCGTCACGGTCAGCTAACTTGCCGTACTTTGAAACTATTGAAAGTAGGGCATCTGCCAACTGTTTTTCAGCTGGATGAAGCTTCCCCATCTCTTCTTTTTCCATCTCAACAAGGAACTCGGCTAAATCAAATAAAAAATGTTTTTGGCTCATGATATAACTCCTCTTCTTTGCATTTCGACTCTCCTTCTTTCCATGTCCTCAACTCTTTGCTGCCTACCCCTAGACATACCTAGTAGTGCACCACCCCCACCAAGTACTGCAGCTGCTGCTGCTACCCTAAGGTTTTTAGATCCCTTAAACCCTTTGGTTACAGCCTGAGACATATCGCTAAGAACTGTGGCCGATTTTCTAGCTGTAGAACTAGGTGGTGCAACATTTGAACCAGTGGATGCTGCTGTAGTTGTAGTTGCATTTGTCCCAGTTACAATTTTAGCTTGTGCACCACCCGAAGAAGATTGCGTTGCAGACTGACTGTTCATTCTTACAGTAGGCCTCTCCCTAGCCGACTGTGGATTGGGGTCAACCCTTCTTCCTACTGGTCTAGTATTTCTGCTAGTAGCATTTGCGTCTACACCACTTTGCTGTACAACGTTTCCGTTACCATCTTTTATGACGACATCACCTGCTGGGCTTCCCGACTGAGGGGCAGGAGCTACTGGCTGAGAAGCAGGGGCAGTAGCAGGAGCAGGAGCGGGGGGCGGAGGCGCTTTGTCAACACCATGCTTATACTTAAGTTCTTGCATGATATCTTCTTGCTCTTTCCTTGACAACTGGTCCCAAGGAACACCGTCTTTTTCTTTTACGGTACCAAGCTCATCTAAGTAGGCATGGTGTTTTGTTTTAAATTCGTCATAATCGGCTTGCAATTTTTCAATTTCGGCGTCAGACAAACCTGAATTTGCTTTTTTGGTGGGAGATGGGTCTTTTGGTACAGTATTTTTCTCTAGCCAGTCCTGACCCTGCACTCTTTCTCTTGCAAATATCTCATCTATGTCCATTGTATCTGGATCAATAGGGGTATTTATAACTGAATCTATGCCGTGTTGATCTATTAATTTCTTAGCTAGATCATCAATTTCGCTGCCGTCAGGATTTACTACTCGAGGATTACCCATATTAATCTCCTATTAAGTATTTATTATAATAGTAATGCTAGGCCTAAACTTCTTCCTTCTTTGGAATGCATCCTCTTGAGCAATACATCTCATTACCATCTTCCCACATTATGGCGCGAGTAACAGATGTCTTACACGCAGGACAATCTTTAGACGTTCCATAGCTACCAACATAGAGAACCGCCTTACCTGGTAGATCTTTTTTTATAACTTTATCTGCGACTACTCTTTGATTTTTACTTGGTTTGCCCATTTCAATTCACCTTCTCTGCTAAAACTCCGAGATTTGGAATCGGAGTACCATAATATTCTTTTGTATCTTCAGGTATTATATCATCGTCCATATCATACATCCATACGCCTGCGTCAAAAGAGCTTACTTTCATACCGATTATTTGAAAATCCTTCATTAGCTCTTCTTGAGACCACATGCTCTGATGCTGCTGAAGAATATTTGACTGACATCTCGTTGCTGGAGTGAAAATTGGAGCTCTCATTGCTCTGAACGAAAGAGTTCCGTCTACCCACATTTTCATTATCTTTCCAGCGTCAGTCTGAATTACCTTGATTTTACCACCAACTTTTAACTTCTTTTTCATGTGTAAAAGAAAGTTTTTATAATCTGTTATTGGAATATGTTCAAGTGTATGAGATAAAAAAAACTCATCAACTGAATCATCTTCGCAAAATGAGTCTAATTCCATTATATTCTTATTGACATCCGCAGATTCAGCTAGGTTAACGGTTTGATATTCTCCACCTCTACCTATTCCACCTAAATCATATTTTAAAGTCATTATTTATCCCTATCTGTAATTGGAAGTTATTGGATATGGCATTTCTTTTATCAATTTTTCTGAGTGTAGATAACATAGTGGATGAAAAACCTCAAGCAGTATCTCCCCCCACTCTATTGGGTACCTAGTTGCAAGGGTGTCTGCTGCTTCCCTAGAATTTTTAGCTGGATATTTTTTTAGATTATCTAATTTATTATCCATCAAATACAATAACGTATTGTACCACGCTTCTGTAAAAATAGTCTGCTTTTTAAATATATATAAGTCATTGGTCAATAACCTTTGCCAATACTTACCTATCCAAGGTCTAACCTTTGGTGTAACACTAAGTTCAAATTCATCTTCAGGTGCACCTATTCCATAGCAATCTGATTGCTCTAGCTTTTCGAAGTAACTTAACCAGCTCCAGGAGCATGGTTTTATATCAGAATAACCGCCACCATAGAAGTGCATGAAGTATGTCCTAAGATAGTCAGCTTTATGAACATCGGACAGATGCTCAAACCCTTCGTGCAAGGGGTGATCATCTAAGATGTATTTACTTAGGTTATCGTTATTAATAAGTTTTACTTTTACTTCTGAATTCTTTATTAAAGAATCTAAGCCATTCTTTCTGTTTTGGTTCATTTCAACATTATTGTGGCCAACCCAAAAACAATAAACTACTCTATCCACATTAGCAGACATGATCAATCTTCTCTTTTGTGGGCGTTAATATGAATCCAATTCATATATCTAAAACTTGTAGGTAAAATATCAGGTTGAAATTTGGTCTTCCAGAGAACATAAGGAAGACTTACCTGATCCTGATAAGACCATTTTAAATTTTGCCTTAACCATAGTTCACCAACACCCTCAACATGTGGAGCGGTCATGTCTCTAGCCATAACACCACACTCATAGAGTCCGAAACCCTCAGGGAAGCCTTCGCTTCTATAAAATGCAACCTGTTCATCTAAGGGCTCTTTGGCGTATTTCTGTGGCCTAATAGTTGCCTCACTATACGCACATTTTCTGCCGTCAAAATGAGGAGATATAACCATACCATTTTCCAAAAAGCTTAGTATTCCTGGAACGAAATTCTCGGAAACTATTTGCATGTCTCCATCTATCCATATTAGATACCTGTACTTACGCAAGAAATCAAAGCTATGCGGATTTAACTTTGGCACTTTTGCTTTACGTCTATTATCTAGAGAATCACTATATTTTCTATGTACAATATTCCAACCTATCTCTGAAGGAGGATCGCTAACACCATCAGTTATATAGAAATAATCCACACCATCTACCATCAACTGAGGTCCATGATAGTCATAACCACCAAATACAGATGTGTACACTGCTGTATTTTTATACCAATCATCCATATAACTAATTATACCAGATCTGGGCGAGTTACGTCTTCCATTAGTCTATCTCTACTCCAAGCACCACAGTCATTGCAGTAGTACTGCTGATAGGTGGCAACTTGGGTATATCTAAATCCACGCTTCTGAAGATTACCTGAGCCACACGTAGGGCAATCGCACCCTCCATCGTATACATTAAGATTCGGATGATTAGTGGCCCAAGGGCGAAGTTTCATATACACATCTCTAAGAAGATCAACATCTTGACGTGCGTATTTAATCATGGTTTTCCAAGACTTCAAATCACCACGCATGCATCCGGCCCAGGTCTCAAACCCACCAGCATTAACCTTGCGCCCAACACCAAGGTAGGAGCCTAGGTGATCCAGCTTATTGCTGTTAAACATAAAATATCTTCTAGCTATCTTTAGGGTGTCTATTTGCTTTACTGGTGAAGTAGGACCCATTTCATGGTAGATAAACCTAGCATTAGCCTTACGCATATCAAATCGATCACCGTTATGAGCGACAACTATATCTGCTTCGTCTATGAGGTCCCACATTTTTTTTACTACATGGTAATCATTTTCTGGATCTTTTTTATATGCCTCAGGAAAATCAACCAATGAACAAACGTGGGTTTTCTTGTCGCCCTCCCAACGATAAGAAACACAAAGTATGTACCACTCTCTTTCGTGGTCTATAACATTTTGCTCATACTGACCCCAAACATAACTAAGATTTGGAGCGGTTTCTATATCGTAATACAATATTTTAGCCATATTTTATACCTAACTTTCGTTGGCGGAGAGGGTGGGATTTGAACCCACGGAGGACAAGCGCCCTCTACATCTTAGCAGGATGTCCCATTTGGCCGCTCTGGCACCTCTCCTATTTACCCAATTAGTATATCACACTAAGATGATACTTTTAGTATAAGAAAGAATAATCTCTGTAATTGATCTTGAGTGCAAGAAAAAAACACCTCTGAATTATCCCCCAAAGTTAACTTTATTGTGTGACCATCTATCACATCCCCATCAGTCGTAATCATTGATGTAGGTGGAGAAACATCCAAACTATGCAGGGACGGCATAAAGCCATCAAAACCACTTGCTTCCATGAAGGGTTAACCTACTTCTTTCTTCTCTTTCTAGCTACAGCCATATTATCTATAAGATTTGGATATGGTCTACCCGCTGCCTTAGCTCTTGCCTTAGCCCTACCCTTCATCTTAGCTGTCATCTTTCTTGGCTTTTTAGATGGAGATGGCTTATCCCATACTTTCTTTTTCTTTTTCATAATTTTCCTCCAAGAAAATATCAAACGACCTTATGTAATCGTATTCATCATATATTTCTGAACATAGTACCAGAAAAATGGTGTTTTTATCAAATCCTTTTTCTGTAGACCAAACCATAGGCGGAATGTGCAAGCAGTCGCTATTCTCAGTTAGTGTATAGCCTACAGTTTCTTTACCGTCTGTACACTCAACAAAAATTGAACCACGAATACACACGTAAATTTGATGACAACACCTATGAGCATGGTCGCCCCTATCTTGGTGTGTACTTGCAGAATGGATATAGAAGATCCTCTTAACATCAAAGGGTATATCATCTACAACGCTAAGAACGGCATCATTGGATAGAATATTTGACCTATCAATTAAGCGTACATTCACTAATTTAGTCACCGCTTTATTTATAAATACCTTTATATTATTAATCTTCTTCAGTTGGCAATATTATAACATACCAAACACGTCTGCCGTCAATTATTCGCCATTCGCCTTTAGTTTTATTCGCCATCTTTCTTCATACCCTTAGCGCCAAAATAGCCACCGATAATACCAATAACACCACCAAGGGCAGTCTGGACAAGGGTCATTACATCTGAAGAAACCTCAACAGCCTCACCAGTGGTCTGCGTCTCAATTGCTGCGACCACATAATCACCAACAATAGCAAACAAAATTGCCAACATGACCCCAACAGCTAATACGTACATAGTTTTTTCTTTCATATCATTCATGATATTACCCCTCCAATAAGTAGTGTTATCTTATTAATATTATTTTTTAATCAGCCAAACATTGATTCCCAAGTTTTAGGACCAACAATACCATCAGGCGATCTGCCATTAGCTTTTTGCCAGGCCTTAACTGCTCTCTCGGTAGCGGGACCGAAGTCTCCATCCACTGTTGCCCCGACCTTAGCTTGGATCAACTTGACTTCGTCAGCATGTTCGTGCCCACGGGAAATTGAATGACCAGGATATTTGGGAGCATCGTCGCCACCAGCTGCATCGGGATCAGAGCCTTCAGATGGTGGTGTATTTTCGTGATCACATGACTCAGCTGCATGCCCTGCAGAACCGGGACCCCATATTCCGTCAACATGAAGATCATGCTTTGCCTGCCAAGCCTTAACTGCTGTTTCGGTTTTTGGTCCAAAGTCACCATCTACTGGATCGGCGCCCACAATAGCCTGCATCTCTTTTACTTCACCACCCTTAGAACCCTTGGTTAACCATGGGCTTTTGCCTGCAGGAGCTGCAGGTGCTGGTGCAGATGATGAAGCCTTAACCTCAGTTGGAGGATCTCCTAGGAGCTTTTTCATCGTATCGATATAATACTGGGGATCATCAGCCTTATCGTTACTTACCTCAACATGTACCCAATCTCCGCCAGGAGCACCACTAAAAGCTTTCTTAGAATATACGCTCCAAGCTGAACGGTCACACTTCCATCCTCTGCCCCATGGCTTTGGATAGTAGTCGAATATTGCTTCAACGAAAAGTTCATCAGCATTCTCTGCCAGGAAATCCATCAACTTAACTGCATCTTCGTAGTTCCCAGTGCCCCTATAGGGTGCACCCCTCCAGCTTAAATCACCCGCACGTCCTGTCGCATGAACAGAGTAGGATGACTTACCTCTCTTTTTGCGAACTCCAAAAGTTCCATTATTCCAAAGACCAAAGTGAGCTTCTAAAAGGTCAATAAATGCTTCAAAACCAGCTCTTTTACCAGCTGCGATTTCATCAAATCCAGTATATTTTCTAGCCATTGTAATCTCCTGTTACTTCTTTTTTTTATTTTTAGAAATTTTACGCAGAGTTACTGCGAGGTTTGCTTGACGCCTAGTTGTTGCATCATATTTTGAAGGATTCTTTTTAACTGCTGCAGCGAATTGCGAAACAGTCATTTTTCTTCTTTTTGCTTTAGCAGTGAAAGCTCCAGGTCTTTTTATCGCTCCCTGTATCCACTTCTTATCATTTTTTTTTGTAGCCATAAGCATTACCCTTAATCTTTATAGAAGTATAGTAAGCAATAATTATACTTTCTCCAAATTTCTATACCTGATAATAGCCTCATTCATACCTTGGTAGGGTTCACCTAGTGCAGTCGAAGTGTCGTACATCGTATGCATAAACAGGAATATATAATACTTGTTACCACTCGCAACTTCGTTAACCGAGTGTCTCTGCAAGCAGGGTAGGAAAATTATGCTACCAGCGCTTGGCTTAATTGTGATGTCAAGGTCGTCAAAATATATTTCACCACCTTCATAATCATCATTAAGATATATTAATGAAGTCCAGTCCATTGTGTTTAATGGATTGGATACATTCCTATCTACATGTGCTCCCATTGAGCCACCAGTCCTATATTTTCTTACGCAATAATTTCTGGTAATGTATTCCGGAACTTTATGGCCAGTAATATGCGACCATACATCCAATGCCTTAATGTAATCGTCTTCAATTAGTGATATTATTTCGGCGGAAATCTCATGTGCCCTGTCGTAATTATTTTCGACTGCTATCCTTGGCCAAATAGAATTATTATTATTTATTGATGTGTCCCAGTCAAAATTTTTTGACACACCTCTTACAGCGCTATATGTGTCTGGTATGACCTGCAGCCATTTAGTTGGATCATTGGCATCCAGGCTAACGGGACCACCATCAGCCCAGTGTTCCCAAGCTGGAATAACGCTATGTATTTCTTGATTTTCGTTATTTTCTTCTATTGCAGTTATAAATTTTCGTGAATGCAAAAATACATCTTCAATGTATATAACTTCACCTGGGAGACTATGTATTTTCATGTTACTTCTTAGATCTATTTCTAGCCCTATTTTTACTGGGGTCTTCTTTTACAAGCTTTCCACTTTTAGTGTGAGAAAGGTCTTTCCCCCCTTTGCCCATAATCCCTTTCTTGTACCTGGCTTTAGCTAGTTGTCTTCTTTTAGCTTTCTGACCAGGTTTTGAATTAAAAGTTTTATCGGTAGCTGCTTTCTTCTGCCTTGCTGAAGAATTTTTTCTATAAAACTTGGCGGTTTTTTTTACCCTCTTTAATTTAGGAGGAGCCATAAATCACTTGCCGCCTTTTACTTTTTTGGGTTGAGGATCTGACTTTTCATAATGCCACATCATATGATCATTCATTGCATCGTCAACTTTATCGATCTTATGATGCAGATTAAACAGCTCGTCTTTAACACCACTTACCAGCCCGGCAACGACGTTGTGATCATCCCTGTTTTCTTTGCGACTCTTCTGAACTAAAGCCGTAATAACTCCACCCACTGCAGCTATTGCTGCAACAATTACTGCCTCCATGCCGTTCACCACTTGACCCTGTCGGCCCAATACGCTGCGGACATCTTACCTTTTTTAATGTTAGCTGCATGGCGTGCCTTAAAAGACTTACGCCTGGCTGCATAAGAAGAAGATTCGCCTTTTTTCTTAGGAGATCCCTTAACACCCTGTTGTCCAAAACGAATGGTCTTAACTTTATCGCCAACTTTAGCAACAACTACATGTGACTTAGTTGGATGACCAGGAGTTCTTTTAGGCTGATTAAAGCCAGATACGCCAGCTCTAGCTAGCCTTGGATCTTTTTTCTGGGCCATTATTTCTTCCTTTTTTTCTTACGTTTTTTATATCCAGTTTTAACAACTGGTCCGTTAGATTTTTGATTATTAGTACCCATTCTTGGCCCACTAATATAGACAAACTTTTTTATAGCCATTTGTCAGCCTTTATTCTTTTTAATTTTCCTTTTACCCGGAACCGCTTCTGGTGGAGTAACTTTTAAATCTTGAAAATTAGGCTTGGCGTCAGCTAAAAGCTTGTAATAATTATTAATTGAGGATGTCTTCATCCCGAAACCTTTTTTGTCAGCCATAATAACACCTTTCAAAAACGCATTAATTATTATAGTAAGTGCACATAGCAAAAAAGAGAGGGTTGCCCCTCTCCATTTTGTTTGAAAGTCAGCTTTTTTTAGAAGGCGTTTTCTTTGCAGGTGTTTTCTTTGAAGGAGTCTTTTTTGATGTGGACCCCTTAGGTCTTCCAGGCTTTTTCTTGACAGCTGACTCAACCTTGCTGGGCACCGTGCTATCAATCACAGCCTCTTCTGAGACTACTTCACCTTTATCATCCAAGTCGTAGCCACCTTTTTTGCCTTCTAAATTGGGACATGGTGTTTGACCTGGTTCTATGTGAGCTTCAGGTATTTTTTTAGGTATTTTTTTACCAAATAACTTTTTAATAAAATTCATGATTAACTTCCTTGTTGTGACTCTTTTATTAGTAAATATCTTTCTCCAGTTTCCTTAGAAACTAAACCAAAACCATATGCTGCCGCCTCTTCAACAGCTGCCTGCAAGGCCTCTTTATCTTCAAGGGAGACGTTTGACATGGGTAGAGTTATGCCTGCATACACATCTATATTTTCAAAGTTTCCTATATTAATTTTTCTATTGACGCCGCATATAAAAACTGGATTTGTTGATATGCTCATTTCGCTTGACAAAATCTGTACCACCTTTTCTATAGAATGATTGTCTGACTGCTCGAATGCTGATGGAACTATCTTAGGCATACACGCCTACCGAACTACGAACGAACTCAGACGTTAATGCCGCCTGGGTTTCAATGCTCTTGTCATCTGTATCCATAACTAAATCAGCCATGGAACAAACTTCATCCATTTGCAGCTCAGAGATATGATTTAATTGCTCATCAGTCATAAGCATTCCATCTCTTTGCATCATTCGGTCTCTCCTAACTTCTTCCGAAGCAGTATAGCATATCAGTATGCCATTTTCGTGATTTTTAATTGCCTCTGCCTCATTTAGCATTCTTACGTCGGATATTATCACCGACATTGGCAATGGCTCTACATCCTCCTGCAGAGATCTTACATATTCAAAGTGAATAGATCTAGCTTTATTTATGGCCCAATCAGCAAAACAGTCTATATATTGAGCACGACATAGGTCACCCGCTTTCTGCAAGAAGCTTCTAGGCTTAATTCCCTCCGGCTCTATAGGTAGGTCATATACATTTCTAACCAACTGAACCATTTCCTCGTATACAGGTACATTAGCTATCGGTGAGCCACCGAATAGATCATATAAAGTATCATGAATTCCATACATCTGTCTTGTCATAGCTCGAGACCCGCTAACCATCTTTCTAACAGATGCTAATTCATATAGCGGTAGCGCAAAATATATATGATCCCATACCATTCCATTCTCTGAATTTATTATTCTTGCTTTAGGAACTATCGCTTCTGCAGCCGAGGTTTTACCCGTTAAGGCTTTACCTGCAAGACCTACGACAATGGGTTTTTCTGGATTATATTTTATAATACTCATTATTTAGTTGCCTTTAATATACTTTCTCTTCTTTCTTCAAGTTGATCTAAGAACTGTTTAGCTAAACTGTCTGCTTCCCAAACAAAAGCCCTAGGTACTTGGACAACTCTAAATTTATATTCTTCCCTTATTTCCTCTATGGTCATCAGAAGTGGTACAAGTGCGCTATTTTTGCATCTCCATTTGCCATTAACCTGATTTGCTACAACAGCTGAATCTGTATAAATAATTGGATCAACCAGATCTGCCATAGAACATATTAGCAGACCAGCTATTACAGCCTCATACTCTGCCTCATTATTGGTTCTGGGACCTAAGCCTCTTGCAAACTGCGCAACCTTCTTCCTATTCCTATATACCACAACTCCACATGAAGCTTCTCCATACTTCTTTTGCCCTTGCCCCCTAGAGGCACCGTCGCAAAATACCTCTACGTTCATGTTATGTCTCTATCCAGTATTTGATATATGTCCAGTAGAATGTCTTGAACATCTGCTTTAAGAATCAGGTTGGCAGATATGTTGGAAAATTCCAATAATCTTTCATCTACATATTCCTTCATCTCAGATAATCTTATTATACATTCGTCAGTCAACATTAATTCCTGATCTAACACCATGATTTGTAACCATATCCTTAAAGTTTTTCATTTTTGATGGAGTATCTACTTGAAGAGTTCTATATAGATAATATCTTAGGCTGTTTAATTCTACCTGTAAAGGAAAATCTAGTGTAGATCTATTTTCTGAGTAAAACTCATCAGAAGTATTTACACTCTTATAATGCGCTATATACACAATAACTCCTAGTAGGTACTAAAATCTGAATCTAAATAGCTGCCTCTTTCCTCTCTGTGGGCAGCTATCTGCATCGATTGCATTTTATCCATTAGCTTTCTGGCTGATTCAGAGGCTATTCTTGCGGAGGTTTCTATTGACTCAGCTAGCTCAACTATAGCCTCGCAAGTAACAAAAGCGGCGTACTCCTCTTCAGCAGCGTTCATCGCTGTAGCTTCTCTCTCATCTTCATTCTTGCCGACTTTGTTTGCCTTATATTTCTTCTTGTAATTACCTTCTAATATCTTATACTGAGCTCTAGCTATGCCAGCAAACCTAGCTGCACGCCCATAAACGTTTGATGTCCTAGCAACTAAGGATGCTATTTGATCTATACCCAAATCTATCACATCAGTTTCTGGTATTTCAACAAAATATTTCATTTGCTGCTCAGCATCTGCATATGCCATTGTTATCTCATATAGTTGTGGGCCCAATATGCTATTTAAAGTTAGCCGTATGTCTTGCATGTATGTCAATTTTTTTTCTCCATTTTGATTAAGAATGCAAACTCGTTAAAATCGTCGTTCATAATAGCTTCCTTAATCTTACCTCTTATCTTCACTAGGTGCTCCCTAACTGTGTTTGGATGCTCGTTTATTCTAGCAGATATTTGACTAGATCTCATACCGTCTACATATCTCCACTTCAAAAGTTGCCTCTCTTGAACCGACAGGATATTGAAAGGTTCCATATTGTTTTCCCCCAAGACCCAGAATTCATCTATCTTATCCGCGTACAGCATTTGCTCCATACTGTATTCCACAGGGTCGGCTTTAAATCCTACTGTGTTTTCATCAGAATTTTCATCACTACCAGATTCATCTGCCAACAGAGGGAAGGTTTTCCTGCCCAACTGATCTATTAAAAAGGTATCAACATTTTTCTTTAGGAGATAAAAGAAATAACTGTACAAAAAACCACTAAAAGGAATTGGACCTTTTCTTTCGTACCTTTCTATACATTGAAAAAACGTCATATCAACAGTCTGCCTGATGTCCTCTTCGTCGCCATATCTTTTTGCCATGTAATTTATACCACGCATACATTCGTTAACGTTTTTTATTACATTTGAATTGAACTTCTGCTTCATCAAAGAAAATCTTGTTCCAGGATCTTTTATGAATAAAGATATAAACCTTCGAATATCGTAGTCATTAAGATTATACTTTCCGTGGTAAAGCATTGTAGAATACTTGGTGAGGAAATTATTAAAAACCTTTACCAACTCTTCTTGATCTTTTCCTGATCCAGTTTTTGCTCGCGCTATCAGGCTTTGCATCTCCTCTTCTTCTAGAGAATAATATTGTTCTTTATAACTTTTCTTTGGCTTCACTTTTTTCCTTCCCAATGTATAAGATACTCGGAGTAATTATCCCTTATATCTTCGTAGAAAATAATTTCGGGAACTTCTAAGTCACTCATAAAGTTTTTAGCATCTCTAGAATATTTACCTATAACGCAGGTAAGCTTAGTAAACTCTTCTGGATAATATCTTTTAAATCTTTTTAATTTTATCTTACTTTTATCGTCTAGATATCCTTTTATTTCTATCCAGTCTTCATTTCTTGGAAGAAAAAAATCTGGAGTGTAGGCTTTTGTTCCCCTTTTTATTGGAAAGGGGAAAACTGTAGGTTCAAAATCAAACTCAACCTTATACAGATTAAGCACGCGTGCAAAGTTTGCCTCCCAACTGGATCTAAAACTCATGCCTAGATCTTTTCTAACCCCAGTCTTTGTGTACCTGTAGGCGTTGCCGGATCCCCTTTGCCTAACCCCATCATTGTCGATGACTTCGGTTGCAATCGCTTTGTTTCTGATATTATTCATGTTGGGATGTTTTTTGAAGGAAGATTTTTCCAGAAAAAACTGTTTTGGCTCGACAAGGTTGAGTTCCATATGATATCCTTTACACTTGTAAACGTATGAGTACCTTATATTATACAACAGAAAATAAAAAAATACAAACACCTAAGAAAGAGGTACAAAAAATGAATACACTTAACCAACTCACCAACAGCATCGTTAACAAGATCAACGAGCAGACAATCAATGATCTAATATCAACTGGATTTGATCGTGAGCGAGCAGTTAAAGTTGTAACCGAGTTCGAAGACTTCGATCTCATTCAGGATTCAATTGACAACGAAGTTACTGACTTCTGATATTCATTACTAGAAATAGCGGGGAGTTGAGAAATCGGCTCCCCGCTATTTTTATGCCCTTTTACTGTTCCTAAATGCACCCGTAGCACATGCTCCAGATTTAGCATGATCGCAGAAGGAGCAAACCCTACCGTTTGATGTGGGTGTAAAGTTCTGATCATTTATAATATTATTCATAGAATTAACTAAGTTAACCTTAACTCTTTCTATGTCTTCTTTGGTGAAGAGGTGACCTTTTCTTCTTCCTGATCTAAGATAATACATTTCTGCGTATATCTCTTTTCCTGGAAATATCTCCTGAGCAGCTAGGGCGTATATTCCTAGCTGGAGACTATTTGGTATTTCTTTATTAGAAATCTCCCACTTACCAGTCTTATAATCTATAATTGAAACTCTATCGCCAGTGACATCTACTCTGTCTATGTAACCACGAACAACATAAGAGCCTATAATTAATTCAAATCCCATTTCTTTGGCGTATATGCTCAGCGGCATGCCGGAATTTGTATCGTAAAATTCATCTATAATGACATTACCAGCATCAAGGAGCTGCTCAGGTATAAGGCCTGTAGGATCCCACTTAGGTATAGTTTTAGTATACTCAGACTTAAGCTCTTCTAGATCCAGTTCCTTATTATTGTCCAGTGTATTCTCAAGAACTTCGTGAACTATATTTCCTAATACAGCTGCTGGTGCAAACTGCCTGGGCTCTTTTGATATGTAAGAATAAAAGTATTTTGCAGGACACATGTTATATGTGTCTATTCTAGAATAGGAAAAATCTACTAAAGATAATTTTTTAAATTCACTAATGTAATCTACGTTTAATATTTCTATTTTATTACTCCTAAGAACTACTCTTCATTTGGGTCATAGATTATGACTCCATTTTCATCAAATTCTCTGCCTATTTCATCTATTGTATGATTATTTTTAAAGTTCAAATAACAGCCTTGGCCGACAGGAATCCATCCTGTCTCACCAATTTCCATATGATCATCTTCCAATCTTGGCCACATAGTTTCTCCTATCTAATATCGTTTATCTTTTCGATATCTATATAGTAATTCAATAGAGTGCAAAGATCCTTGATCTCTTCTTCTGAGGCATAGAAGCCTACTATTCCATTTTGGATATATATCTTTTCAACCTCTTGGGTGGATTTATTGATATATTCTGTAATCTTAAAATTTCCCAAACTAATATCTAGTAGTTCATACATAGTTACTCCTCGTAAATTGTTATTGGATTCCAATTTGGATCATTCATTTTCTCTCTCATGTCTGCTACATAGGAATCCCAGTCTCTTTCGTCTTCAGACTTCTTCTGATACTTTACTTCACCGGCAAATGGATCACTTCTGAACTTAGTTATTATTACTCTGCCCTCTTGAGTTCTCCATCTCAATACCCCTTCTGTACACTGGCAGAAGTCATCTGGATGAGGATCTATTCTTCCAGAGGGATCGTATCTGCCACTACAATCTGCGCACTTTGCGTACTTACCTTTATCGCCACACCTATTGCAAGATGAACAAAATCTCCAGCAATCTTTTGTTGAAGGATTTTTATATGTGCCATTAGCTGCCATTATAACTCCAAACTAATAATGTCTTTTAAAGCCTGCTCCATCTTATATGAAACATTCGAATTAAACTTATAACTTACAATCCTATTATGCGAATTGCACTTAATATATACGGGTCTATCACCTTTTGCTGAATTAATTATATCATATATCTTTTCAATAATCTTAGGCGAAGGGTAATCGGTCATCTCTAATACTATAGACTTACCGCTCCTAAATAAAGATGAATCAAGCTGCTCAGAGGAAGAATAGAACATTTTGACCGGAGAAGCTTCTTCATCACCATCTTTTGTTAGGGTTCCAGAGAATATATATATAGAACCCTTTTTTAAGCTATCTTGATTTATTTTAGCTGCGTCTCGAGGAAAAATTATTATCTCTATATCAGAAGATATATCTTCAAGTATCAGCTTGTACATCTTCTGATTCTTTTTGGTCATGATAGTTTTTAGCTCTGTAATCATGCCGCCTATTCTGACATTTGATCCAACTGGATACTCAACTACATCAACTATTTCGGTATCTATCTTCGGCCTAATTACATCCCATATACCATAAACGGGATGATCAGTAACATAAATCCCAAGTTCATTTTTTTCTGACTCAAGAACATCTAATTCACAAAGTCTATTAACAGAGTCCTGGTCTTTATCATACAACTCATCAAAAGCCCCAGCCCTAACCAGATGCTCTAACGTAGACTTCTTAAGTATGAGAGGGTCACATCTTCTGAAAAAATCAAAAACATTAACAAAAGGATGAGCACTGTCTTGGCATCCGACAATAGACTCTGCTATTGACGCACCTATCCCATTAACTGCAGAGAAACCAAATATTATAGTAGATTCATCAACGACTTCAAAATCTATTTTTGATTTATTTATAGACGGAGCAAGGACTTTTATTCCCAACTTTCTGCAGTCAGACAAGTACAGTGCCTGCTTGTCTTTATTCCCAACGACAGAACTCATCAGAGCTGCCATATACTCTACGGTATAGTTTGACTTTAAATATGCTGTTATGTAACTAACCATAGCGTAACTTGCTGCGTGAGCCCTATTGAATCCATAGCCACCGAAATATTCTATATCTGAAAATATTTTATTAGACTTAGAATCATCTAGATCAGAGTACTTTTGACAGCCTTCGACAAACTTTGATCTCATCAATGGTATTTTATCCATCAACTTTTTACCAATTACTTTTCTTAAGTCATCGGCTTCAGCTGAAGTAAATCCCGCCAATTCTCTAGCAACACCAAGCACGTCTTCCTGGTACAGCATGATCCCTAGCGAGGGTGCTAAGACTTTTTCCAACTTGGGGTGCTCGTATGAAACCTTACTTCTTCCGTGCTTTCTGTCTATATACTCCCTATCCATACCAGAGCCCATCGGCCCAGGCCTATGCAGGGATATGAGGGCCATTATGTCTTCTATGGATCTTGGCTGAAGTGAGATCATCATTTCTCTCATTGAAGATGACTCCAACTGAAAAACACCCATGCAATTACCCTTGCACAGTTCATCAAAAGTCTTTTGATCATCTATGGGGATAGCATCAACATCTATTTCTATGCCCCTATTTTTTGCAACCAGCTTAATACAAGAGTCTATGACACCTAGGTTTCTTAGTCCCAAAAAGTCTATCTTCAATATTCCGCATTGCTCCACCCTACCCATGTCCCATTGGGTTATGATTGGATTATCTACTCCCTTTTGCATTACTGGCAGATATTCCGTCAAGGACTCTCGGGATATAACTATCCCTGCAGCGTGCATTCCTGTCTGCCTAACTATGCCCTCTAGCCCAAATGCTGTATCAACTATTTCTTTGGAAATAGGGTTTTTACTATACTCATCAATAAACTCACCTACTTCCATGCATTCAGAAAGACTTTTTGATATACCCAATATAGGTGCAGGTACTTTCTTGGCTATAGAGTCCCCTTCAGAGAAGGTATAACCAAGGGCTCTTGCCGCATCTCTCAGTGACTGTCTTGCGCCAGTCTTATTAAAGGTACATATATGGGCAACTTTGTCGTCACCATATTTAGTTCTAGCGTAATCAATTACCCTATCCCTATATCTATCATCAAAGTCTAGGTCGATATCCGGCATAGACTTTCTGCCTTCTACCAAAAATCTCTCGAACATTAAGCCAAACTTAATCGGATCAAGATTGGTAATCTCAAACGCATAAGAAAGAACACTGCCTGCAGCAGAACCTCTACCCCAGCCGACCCTAATATCATTTTCTTTAGACCACTTAACGAGATCGGAGACTACCAAAAAGTATTCTGGAAATCCCATATCTTTTACTACTTTTATTTCGTGCTCGGCCCTAGATACTATCTCCCCAGGAAGAGGGTCACCATACCTAGTCTTTAAGCCTTCCCACGCAAGTCTCTCGAAGTATTGGACTGATGTTTCGCCATCTGGTATTGGAAAATCTGGAAAATAAATCTCACCAAAACTAAGGTCAACATCAACCATGTCACACACGTGCATGGAGTTATCTAACCAATCTTCTGGAAATACTTTAGACATCTCATCAAAAGACTTAAGGTAGAAATTATCACCATCAAAAGAAAATCTATTTTCAGTATGTATATTTGAGTTAGTAGACACGCATAGCATTATGTCATGGGCACGTGCGTCTTCCTTGTGTACATAATGACAATCGCCGCTTGGAACAACTCTAGCGCCTATAGTCTCAGCTATGCTGACGAGCTGATTCATAATCTTTTTTTGCTCCGCAAGACCGTGATCATGTACTTCTATAAAATAGTTTTCCTTACCAACTATGTCCTGCATCTTTGCAGCGCTCTTTAGCGCATAGTCGTAGTCACCTCTTAGGAGGGCTTGAGCCACCTCACCATTTAGGCATCCGGAAAGGACTATTAGGCCATCACTGTATTGAGATATGAGATCATGATCAACTCTAGGCTTCACATAATAACCCTCAAGATAAGACATGGAAGATATTTTTATTAAGTTATGATAGCCGGTATTATTCTTTGCTAACATAGTTAAATGATATGGACCTCTTTGCTCCCATTCATTTTTTGCTGGACCAGATCTCTCTTCTTCATCTTTGTCAAATCTAGTTTTTCTTGCCTGATACAATTCTGACCCAAGAATCGGCTTAACACCAACTGCTTGACCAGCATCGTAGAAATCAAGCCAAGAGTGGATATTGCCATGATCAGTCGTAGCTATTCCAGACATGCCCAAAGACTTGGCCCTATCCAAATACTGCTCTATATCACCATGGCCATCCAACATAGAATAGACGGTGTGATTATGTAGGTTAGTCCAATTTCTCATTAAATTCCTCTACCGCCATCAGAGTCTCTGAGTGCGTCATCTCTGGTTTCTCTATACGTAATTATAACAACCCCACCACAATACTTGCATGGGACCGGCTTACCATCCTGTGCAAAGGGGCTTGCGTACATATATTTATCTGGCTGATCAGAGTGACACTCTGAACATACTCCAATTACATCATCTGGATCTTTTACTTCTGCCATATTATTCACCTCCTTTCGAAACTGAAACGTAAGCAAATCTGACTGGAGATGGAGAAGATGGCTCATCCGTCTCTACGTATCTATCTCCAATTTTTATCCACTTATTTCTTTTATCTAAAGAACAATCACCACATCCAACGCCCACAGAATTTGCCCTATCACAAGTATATGGCCTACCGCCAATGCCAAGCTGTCTTCTCTTTATCCAATCGTTTATATGACTCATACTTTTTTCATAGTTATAATCTTCGCAGTTGCTAAGTATACCATGAAGAAACTTTATAGACTCTTCCGAATAGGACAGGACTGAACAGAGAAATAATCTTGCTTCATGCTCTAAAAATTTTGTATCTATAGCCTGCTGCCAAAGTCTCTTTATCGCTGGACATCCTTCTACTAATCTTTTAGGCGTAAATTCTTTACCCACTTCCTTAAATTCTTTGAATGCTTCGGATCCATGCTTATTGAAATAAGCCATAAAGTCTTTGGATCTTTCTTTGTCTATCTCAGATTCGTATATATGGTTCCTATACCATTCATTAGCTTTTGCGTTAAACTCTGGATATTCTCTATCAATAGGTCTTGACTCTTTGCAGTAATCTGATATCTCTTCATAGGAAAGATCTAGTAATTCTTTCGGTATTAGGTTTTTATATAGACCGGTATCTTGATGTTTAGAGCCAGCGAGTCTCCACATTCTTCTTGCATCATAAACGCTAAAATCAAGATTATCTAAAGACAGCTTATCTTTAAGGCTGTTAGCTATCCATCTAAATATATTAGGAAGATTATTAGACGGATTGATACCAAGAGACTGTGGTTCACACTCAAGATGGAAACCCTTTTTTCCAGTAAAGTAAACAGCCAATGCATATGATGGTATATGCTCCAGGAGATAGTCGTAAAGCCTACTAACCTGACTAAGGGATTCGGCGGGATTGTCACTATCTATATCGAAATACAGTGGACCTAAGCGAATCGCTTCATCTATATTTTTATTATCATAATGCCAGATAGAAGTATACAGTCCAAGGTTATTATATTTACTTCTGAAATCTTCTATCTCAGAAATATCTAACATTACAGGATTGTCCCCATCCTTAATCCTAATTACACGAGATAAATCAGGTACATATCTTGCTACCTCTACATGTCGCCACCTATATAGGAATTTATCTTTATCTGCGGGTATTATCATATCTTAGCCTTAATCTCTTTAGAGTAGATATTTAAAGAGGCGACCTTTCTTTCTGGGTTTATTAGATGAGAATGGGATCTATAGTATACGGATTCTCTGATAATGTTGTCAAGAGAATCTATTAAAAAATATCTATTAGCTATTCTCTGCTCTTTTGTCTTTTCTCCACTTTTCATTTATTAATTCGCTATCTTCTATTAATAGGTGTAATTTACTAGCAACATTATCTGCTAAATGAACTATATAATCCAGGTAGGTTATTGGGTAAGTTTCAGGTACCGGTGACCATGGACCAAGATGACATCTAACCAGTCTCATTATAGTTTGTATAGCTTCCTCTTGTATAAACAGGGTCGTTGAGCCACTATCGTCACCATACTCCTTATCATGCGCTATACATTTTTCAACAAACGACTGAACCGTATAGGGATGCATCGGGTCGTAATTAAAAGATTCTTCATCTTCTCTTTTTATACCCTTGGTAATATCGTGCAGTAAACAGGCGGCTATTACTATATCAGACTCTTCATCAGACAATACATAAGACCCACATAGAATAGAGGCTGTTCGAACAACTCTCTTTGTATGCAGCATATTTCCACCAAGTCCATGCTCGTCTGGGGGGTGATACTTTCCGGAGAAACTTGATGGAACCTCCCAAAAGCTACTGGCCTTAATCAGTACTGATCTAATGAAGTTTCTTATATCATCATTTTTTATAAGATTAATTTCCTGAATCAGGGGTGCAAGAAATTCATCTTCTTGCTCTATCGAATTCTTTTTATTTGAACCTATTATTTCATCTAAAAAATTTTTACTCATTTCCATCCATTCCATTTCGAACACGGTTCTTCAAAGGGACACTTCTTGCAATACGGGTTTAAATTTCTTCTTGGAACAAAAACATCTTTACCCTTTATTGTATCACACCAATACTCCAACGCTTCCCTATCTTCATGAGAAACACTATATTCATTAAAGTTAATGTTATCCGACATCAAATCAATATAGCCAAACTTGGAACTAGACAATCTATCTGAATGTCTAGTCCTATATCCTTCATACATTGAAGAAAAGTCAACCTGATACATATGACTATTTGAATTTTTATAACTAAATATAAACTTAACTACATAAGTATAGCCATCCAAATAATAAATTAAATCAAACTTATCTTCTATTCTTATGTCCCGATTTATTCTTGCTATATAGTCATCAGATATTGCTATTGGTATAATATCTGTTTCAGAATAAGTTTCGTAAAACCTTAACAGTAAGGATGCGGCTTTTGTCGTTAGGCTAGCAACATTTCCGTACAAAGTTTCATGCTGATCGTTTATTATGTCATATGCGTCTGTGCCTTTTGGAAACCATAATTTTTCCCACCTATTAATTATAGATGAATATGATGGCGTTGCACCAGCCTGCTTCTTGTACCAAAAGTACTGTAAGATGTTTTTTATTGTTGTTTCAAACCTAACCGTATATATGTCTCTAGAGTATACCTTTTCCGGCAAATCCTCCAGATGCCTATAACTGTATAATCTTTCGCATATTTGAAAATCTTTTATAGATTCAGTATTCAATACTAGCACTAGTCAAAACCCTCTCCATTTAGTAACTCATTGAAGTCTGACGATTCTAGATATGAATCATCTCCAATAACTTCATAATCCTCATATGTTTTTCTTGAATCTACATATCTAACAAGCGGAGGATCGTAAACAAAAGATGACCCAGTTATTCTGTTTTTTGGAATTTGCAACTGCATAACCGAATCATCTTCTGTTTCGTCATCTGTAGCCAAACGTTTTTCGGTAATGAATATTGTTACAGCGCACTTCTGCTGAATAGCCAATGAACCGCCAGTGTCAGATTGCTGAACAACCTCTCTCTTCTCTTTCATTCTGTTGGAGTTTTCTTGAGCGGTTATTATAAGAACGCATCCCATGTCTCTAGCTAGCTTTTCTAGCCTAACCATCATCTCTTCAAATTCGCCCCATCTAGGCTTGCCCTTTCCACTTCCCCTAGTAAACATGGATTGTATAGTATCTATAACAACAACATCAGGGATCATTTCATCATTGCCAACCAAAGTTCTGAGCCATTTTTCAAGATCTTCAAAATAAGGAGTATCAGGGTCATGTCTAACCATAAGTCGATTACCCCATTCATCTAACTTATCTTTGAACTTTTTTACCTTGGCTGCCTTTTGCTGCTCTGTCCACTTGTCTAGTTCTGAGTATACATTTTCACCTATGATTTGAGTCATAAGTATTCTTTCCCAGTGACCTATCGCCTCTTCAAAATTTACATACAGAACTTTATAACCATTGTCCAACCAGTTATTTACCAGGCACTTAGCAAACGTGCTTTTACCCTTACCTGAGGGGGCTATTATTGCATGGACAGCGCCTTTAAAAAAGCCCCCTTCATCAGTATATCCCATGGCTCTATTCAGAGCTTTGAACTGGGTGGGAACAAAGTCTGGTATATCTAATAGCGAATCTATTCTTTGCGCTATGTCTTGGGCCGTAGTTATGTCCTCAAATGGATTCTTTCTAGATGCAGTTTCTATATCCTGTATCGATGATATTAGAGAGGTTATTCTAGATTTATCCTCATCTGTTTTTAGGCCCTTTTTAGAGGTAAGTATTTCTAGCTCTTTTATATTAGCTTCTTGCTTTTTCCTAAGAGCCTTATACTTAACCATCTCCACTACTGATTCTGCGCTTGGAGACTCTAAGCTAGATATATACTCCAGCATAAGGTTAACTCCGCTTGTCCCACCTAGAGCTGAGTATATGTCGGTTTCAGACTCCAGCCAGGACTTGAAGGCAGCTGGCTCTACCACATCAAGATTAGTAGCCCTATGATAGGCAAGTAAAGCTGTATAGAATTCGTGAACACCCTTTTCGCCATGTATTATGCCCACCATTTCGTCTGGTAGATTCTTGTCAAAATAAGATATAGACCCAGGAGTATTTAATGAAAGAGAGAAAATATGATATTCTAAAGGAACATTTTCTAACGTTTCACTTTCTTTTGTCATCAATTTTACTATCCTTCATTTTTCTATAATACTGCTTTCTTCTTTCTGAGTTTACCTTTTTCATTTTCTGGTAATAATCAGAAGAAGTTATGGACTTGTGATCTTTTTTTTCACTTTTTATAGGAGTGCTCCTAATTGCATCCAGCATTCTATCATATACACTCTTTTCCGTTAGTGAATCACAGTATCTAAATACAACCAGTGCAATCCCATTATCTTTACAGTATTGAGCTTTTATCTCATCTCTTTTTTGAGCTTGCTCGAAATCATATTTCGAATCAAAAAATCTGCTCGTATAATAAAAATGTTGCCTACCATGATATTCAGCTGCAAGACTAAATCTTGGACAATAAACATCAAGCTTCATTTTGTTGCCAATATGAAATTCATTAACTATCTCTTCACCAGGGAGAAGTTTTTTCATTATTGAGGTTAAGGCTGTCTGGCCTCTTGACATTTTTTTTCTAGAGTTTTTTAGCCAAGATAAACCAAGACTGTTTATCATTTTATTTACTTCTGATACAGACGTATTTAGCTCTGTAGCGATTGAGGACAAAGACATATTGCTCTCGAACAATAAGTCTGTCAAAAAATCTAAATCATCTGAATCAAACCTATTACCGCTATTGTCTTTTCTCATTTTACTGATTTCTATTTATCTTACCCAATGTCAATGTCTTGCCAAGATCTATAAGAGGAACGTTAAGGTTTTGCCACACTTTTGGCAAAAGCGCCAGTCCCATAACTCCACAATCCAGAAGGCAGTAATCTAGCTCACCATCCAGCTCAGATAATTGTGAATAAACATCATCTACCTTACCGTAATAGTTGTTATAGGGAACATGAATATTATGTACATTGTACCCAAAGAATTTTGACACAGCCTTAGAGTCATGGAATGTCACTATAGCTGTTTTTGAGTACCTTATGAAATGATCGACAAACGAATTAAAAGTTTCTCTATCATTCAAATAGAAATATTCAAATATATTCGAGTAATAATAATTGTGGTCAGCATTCAAGCCTATCTTACGATGTCTGTTTGCACTTACATCGTCCTTTAAAGAATGTGAAACTGCTTTCATTATTCTTTTATCACTAGACTTAAGCGATTGAATAACATTTTTTGCAAAGGATGATGGGAAGGAATTGTCACTATTTTTACTTAGGGCAACAACCGCTGCTTTAGGTATATTAATGTAGCTAAACTTTTGCTTCCTATACATTGATTCAGTTACATCTATTAAGGATTGCTTTGGATCTAGAAATGTCATATTACTTTGCTCCTAAAGATTCCCAGCTCATAAGAACTGGATTGTCATCTATTATTGAATTGATATGATTTATATTGTGGAATTCACCACCATCTAATTCTGAATACCTATTATACTTATCTTGTTTATCCTCATCTCTAATATAGCCCAGGTGCTGCATTACGAGACCAGAATTTATAAAGAAATTTCTTCTCCTAATCCAGTCAGATACATAGGTTGGCTCTGAGCCGCATGCCAGCTTCTTATTTAAAAAGCCACCATCTTTCACGTACCTAAATATTCTAGAGCTATTTGTTGGCGCCCATAGCTTATCAACCCTAAAGTGAGTCTCATTCCACATATGGTAAAACCTAACATTAACTACGTCATACTCAGAAGAATTCAGCACATCTCTGATCTCAGGCCCCTCAATACTGAATAGCTTTTCATCACAATCTATAGCCACTATCCAGTCACCTTCTTTGGCGAAGTTGTTTAGGTTACCCCATGCATAGGCTCTGAGCTTGCCTTCATGCTTATTGAAAAGTGGTTCAGAAGTAGAAAAAACCTCTGCGTATTTAGAAGCTATTTCTGGTGTGTCATCATCAGAGCAATCGTCTGTAAAAATAATCTTATCGACCTGACCAGACAGTCTCTTTAGAACATCTTCTAAATATCTATTAGATTCGTTTCTTCCTATCATTTGTGCTATTAACATTAGCACTCCTTTACGTGAAGAGGGGGAGGCCTACACCTCCCCCTCAGCAAATAATACTATCTATCAGACGGTGAAGTTTTCACGTGCCTGAACAGCTGTAATGCGGTCAACGTCCATATCCTTGTACAGAAGCTCACCTGGGGTCGACTTAATCGTACGACGATTGCTCATAGCAATCTTCTCTGCATCAGCCTTATTGTTGGCCTTAACAACTGCTGTTGTCGTAACGGTGAAGTACTTAAACTTGTTCTCTGACATTTGTATTCCTTTGTTAGTTTGTTGGATA